>OZSS01000031.1_pt1 | contig 61533 bp, 60 predicted proteins | sample 1779911 | NCBI WGS metagenome assembly OZSS01 (sample SAMEA2603589, study PRJEB24840) | metagenome | biome: Water; feature: Photic zone; material: Seawater sample | place: Mediterranean Sea | collected 2013-11-12 | depth 10 m
TATTAGGTAAGGGTGAAAAGGTGAGGTAAGAGCTCACCGCTTTTTTGGTAACAAAAAAGGCATGGCAAGCCCCACCAGGAGCAAGACCTAATAGGGACTCGTGAGCATAGCTCGGTCATTCCAGACAGAGTCCGGGTTGGTCGCTAGAACTTATTGGTAACAGTAAGTCGAGATGAATGGTCACCAAACACATAGTGTTTACAGGATCCGGCTTATAGATCATCCGCAACAAAAATTTAAAATATTCCATTGATTTCCATGAATTTCCATGATATCCCATAATATGGCAGACGCGATAAAAAAAAATGAGGAAAATTTCCAGGAAAAATAAGCAGGTTAATACAGGCATCGCGTCTGCACAAAGCCAACAACCATTTGACTCCCGATTATTCAAACGGTCGTGAATGAGGCCTCTAAGGAGATTTATTATTGACAAGGCAATTTAGAGGAGAATCATTACATAAAGTAGATACTAAGGGTCGTGTGTCTGTTCCTGCAGCCTTTCGTCGTGTTCTTGAAGAGGGTGACCCAGACTTTACAGGAGGCTCTTTTCCTAACTTTGTTATTGTATATGGAGGTGTAAGAGGTAATTGTTTAGAAGGCTACACCATAAGCGCAATAGCTAAAGTTGATAAACTCATTAGTAAAATGCCAAGGTTTTCAAGAGATAGAGAAATTCTTGAAAGATTTATAAATACTCAATCTACATACATGCAGCTTGATGAAACCGGACGAATTGTTTTATCTCTTAAGCTTAAAGAGAAAATCGGGATTAAAGACGAAGCATTATTTGCTGGTATGGGTGAGAAGTTTCAAATATGGGAGCCAAAAAATTATCAAAATGAGGTAGATAATCTAGATCTAGCTTTTAAGAACTTATCAGAAGATGAAAATCCTTTTTTGAAGTTAGATCAGCTACAAGATTAAATATTTTTGGGAGATAATTAAGATATTGGAAGCACATGAACCGGTCCTGCTGAAAGATTTTATAAAGTTAGTCACACCAATCACTGGTTGTTGGGTTGACTGTACCTTTGGAGCCGGGGGTTACAGTAGGGCTTTATTGCAAAATGGCGCGAGTCAAGTTTTGGCAATTGATAAAGATTCTGAAACAAAAGTTTTTTTAAAGTCTATACAAAATGAATATGGAAATTTAATAAAATTTTACAATCAAAGTTTTGCTGATATGGAAACAAATGATGATATAACCAATAGAGATGATATTGATGGGATTGTGTTAGATCTTGGAGTTTCGTCGATGCATTTGGATAACCCTTCTAGAGGGTTTTCCTTCAGAAAAAATGGTCCTCTTGATATGAGAATGGGTAACCAGCCTGGCCCTACTGCTTCTGAGATAGTCAATCTGTGTTCTGAGGCGACTTTAGCGGATTTAATCTTCTTTTATGGACAAGAGAGAAAAGCACGAAAAATTGCAAATAGAATTGTTGAAGAGAGAAAGAAAAAGGAAATAAATACTACCTTTGAATTAGCGGAAATTATAAGAGCTATTGTTCCAAAAAACTTCAAAAAGGATCCTTCAACAAGAACTTTCCAAGCAATTAGAATTGCTGTTAACAATGAATTAAAGGATTTATCAAAAGCTTTGATTTTCGCGGAAAAAAAAGTCAGAAGGGGAGGAACCATTGCTGTGATAACCTTCCACAGCCTTGAGGATAAGATTGTTAAGGACTTCGGAAAAACAATGTCAGGAAAGGCCTCTTCAATTAATAGATACAGACCGCTTGTTTCAAAAAATTATCCATCCCTCATCCCTGTAAATAAAAAACCGGTAGTTGCTGCAATTGATGAACTTGATAGAAATAAAAGAGCACGATCCGCAAAATTAAGGGTTTATAAAAAGGTTTCAGATAACCCTTCGAGAATTTTGGCAAATATAGAATTTCCTGAGGTTGAGTTAGGAATATGAAATGGTAAAATTTTTATTATTTGCAATTCTTTCAATAAGTACTTTCGGTTTAGGTTCGTGGGCATATAAAATAAATTATGAGAGCCGAGCTGCAAGTCAGAGAGTAAAAAGCCTTGAAAAAGCTATCCTTTCAGCAAAAAAAGAGAGAAAGATATTAGAGGCAGAATGGGCTCATTTAAATAACCCAGATCGCTTACGAAAATTGGTAGAGTATTACTTCCGGGAGCTACGACTAACCCCCATAAATCCTGATAATTTTATTTCGTTCTCTGAAATTTATTTGAATAAAGATATCGAAAAAACACCGGCTGCATCATTAGGTACAAGTTTTTCTGAAATTGGCTATGATAAGTAGTAACAAAAAAAAAATTTTCACTGAGTATTCTAGAACGAGAACAAGGCTAGTTCTGTTCGGATTATTTGTTTTGCTTGGATTTTTATTAATAAGCACAAAAATAGTATTTCTAGCTTCAAAGAAGGATCAAAAACACAAACGTTATTCTGAGACAGAGAAAGTACCAACTAGATTAAACATTGTTGACAGAAATGGATATATTTTAGCTACCAATCTAGAAGGTGTGTCTGTTTATGTTCGGCCTGAAGAAATTAAGCAAAAAGCTCTTGTCTCTCAGCAATTAAAAAAAATATTTCCAGATTTGAAGGAAACTCTCCTCTTAAAAAAATTGAATGATGGTCGAAAATTTTTCTGGTTAAAGAACCTTGTGTCACCGAAACAAGAAAAAGCACTTTTTGATTTGGGTCAACCAGGAATTTATTTCGGTAAAAGAGAATATCGTTTCTATCCCCATGGAAGTTTGGCATCGCATTTAATTGGTTTTACAAAGGTTGATGCGTTCGATGTGAATTATGCAAAAATCTCAGGTATTTCTGGAGTGGAGAAAGCTTTGGAAAAAAGATTGGCAGAAGAAATTCTGCCTCAATTAGAGAACAACGCAATTAATTTATCTTTAGACTTACCCGTTCAAGCAGAAGTTGAGAATGTTTTGAAAGAATGGCAAAAAAGAATGGGAGCGAAAGCTGGAGGGGTCGTAATTATGGATATTCATACTGGCGAGGTACTAGCCCTTGCTTCCTCACCAGATTTCAACGCGAATAAAGAAAGAAGCATATTGGGAAAAAAGACTGAAACTAACAATTATTTTAATCGAGCGGTTCAAGGTGTTTATGAAATGGGATCAACTTTTAAGATCTTTTCTGTTGCGCAAGGATTAGAAACAAACCTATTCGATGTCGAGACACTTATTGATACAACTGAATTCAGGATAAGCTCAAGAAAAATTGAGGATAAATATAAATTTAATAGCAAGAGCACTGTTCGTGAAATTATTGTAAGGTCATCAAACGTTGGATCCGCAAGGCTTGCTTTGATGATTGGAGAGAAAGGTTTGAAAGAAATTTTTTCTATTCTTGGACTCTTGGAACCTGTAGGTTTAGAATTAAGAGAGGCAAGCATTACTCAACCTATTGTCCCAAGAGATTGGCGAGATATAACCTTAGCGACCACTTCTTATGGATATGGTATATCAGTTTCATTGTTACACTTAGCAAAAGCATATGCAATATTAGGAAACGGGGGATTTAGTGTAGAGCCTACCATTTTGAAAAAACAACAAGATGGTCAAACAGGTTTTAGAGTTCTAAAAAAAAGAACTTCTGACGAGATCCTTAAATTATTAGAAGCAATTGTTACCGACAAAAGAGGGACGGCTAGAATTCTGGCCAGTAAACATTATCGTATTGGAGGAAAGACAGGCACGGCAGAAAAAATATCTGTTGATAAAAGGGGATACCAGAAAGATAAAGTAATTTCTAATTTCGTAGGGTTATTTCCTCTCACAAAGCCTAAATATGTAATTGCTGCGTTTTTGGATGAGCCAGAAAATAATTTTCTAAAGGAGCCTTGTAGATACGCGAGCTGTACCGTAGTACCTATGATTAAAAAGTTAATAGAGAGAACGGGACCCTTGATGGATATTATTCCTGAACGACATAATGCGAAGTTTTAGCAATTTTTATAATGTGTGAAAGAATTTAAAATGATCCGACTTTCAACACTGAATATCAAAGAGATTGAACGTAAAGGCCACTGGAAGTATAACGACCCTGAAATAACTGGTGTTGAAACTAGCTCACTTAGAATAGAAAAAGGGTATATTTTTGTTGCTAAGCATAGCAAAACTAAAACCAGCCATGGAGCAATATTTAGTAATCAAGCCTTTAAAAAAGGCGCAAGTCTTATTATCACTGACCTAGAAGGATATGAATATGCCGTTACTAAGGGCTTTAATTCGGATATTCCTTTTCTTTTGGTCGAAAATGTTGAACTTACCTTAGATAACATTCTTGAGAATATTTATCCAGATAAACCAAAGTTTATTATGGGAGTTACAGGAACAAACGGGAAGACCTCAGTAGTAAATTTCAGCCAACAGCTTATTGAACAAAAAAATAAATCATGTGTCACCATAGGAACTTTGGGAGTTGATGGAGTTCTAAGTTTAAGAACTGAAAACACTACGCCTGATCAAACGTTTATTTTTAGAATTTTGCAAATGGCCAAGTCAAAAGGAGCAAATTATGCTCTTTTAGAGGTATCATCTCATTCTATAGTGCAAAGACGGATAAACGGTGTGGTATTTAAGGTGTTCTGCTTCACAAATTTATCACAGGATCACTTGGATTACCATAATGACATGGAAACCTACTTTCAATCCAAGTTAAGCGTTCTTGACACATTAAGTTCGAACACAAAAATAATCGTAAATATAGATGATAAATATGGAGAGCTATTTTATGAGAAGGCAAAGAGTTTAGGTTTCCAAATTGAAACAATTGGTTTTAGCGAAAAAGCAAATGTGAAACTTAGGGCGCACCAAGATACATCTGATATTCAATCAGTCGAGATCATTAAAGACGGATTGTTACATAGATTCAAAACGCTTTTAATAGGTAAGTTTCAAGCAATAAATTTGGGAATGGCACTACTTACATGTGAGACATTTGGCTTTGAATTCGCAGAGATAGTGAATTATTGTAATCTTTTGAAACCGGTTCCTGGCAGATTGGAGTTTGTTGGAAAAACAAAGACTGGAGCTTCTATATATATAGATTTCGCACACACTCCGGATGGTTTAAAGCACCTTCTACAAACACTTAGAGCTTTAACAAAGGGTGACTTGATTTTGGTTTTTGGTGCAGGAGGAGAAAGAGACAAAGACAAAAGAAAACCTATGGGTACGATAGCTCATAAATATTGTGACTTGATTTATGTAACGGATGACAACCCCCGCCATGAACATGCTGCAGGTATAAGAAAGCAAATCATCAAGGGTTGTCCGGGTGCTATTGAAATTGCAGATAGATCGGAGGCGATTACAATAGCAATTAACAAAGCTAATTATGATGATATCGTCGTTATTGCTGGGAAAGGGCATGAACAGGTACAAGTAGTAAAGAATAATTATTTCCCTTTTAGTGATTTTGAACAGGCTAGTACAGCTATAGCATTGATGGACCAAATTACACATGGCTGAGGTCTTATGGAATAAAATTACAGCGGAGGTTGCAACTTTGGGTCAATGCAAATCATTCTGGGAGGCCTCAGGTATATCGTTTGATACTAGGAAGATCAATGAAGGGGATTTGTTTATAGCTCTTCCTGGAAAAAGAGATGGTCATGATTTTATAAAAGCAGCCTTTGATCGAGGAGCTGCAGCCGCCATGGTTACCAATATACCAAAAGGTTTAAACGAAGAAGATAGATTACTAGTTGTCGATGACGTTATGAAGGCATTAGTTAGAATGGCAAAAACGGCTAGGAATGAGTCGAAAGCAACTTTCATTGGAATTACCGGAACGTCAGGAAAGACTTCAACAAAGGACATGGGAGGTCTGGTGTTTAAGAGCTTTGGAAAAACACACTTTTCGGAAAAAAGTTATAATAATATTCTGGGGTGTTCTTTGACATTAGCTACCATACCAAAAGACGCTGAATATGTTTTAGTAGAAATTGGCACAAATAGTCTTGGAGAAATTGCCGAGTTGTCACAGTTGGTCAAACCTGACCATGTCATAATAACTGATGTTTCAGTTGGCCATATTGAGGGATTAAAGTCTCTTGACAACATTGTCGAAGAGAAAGCTTCCATTTGTTTTGGGCAGAGACAAAAAGGTACAGCGATAATACCCACCGGTATTGAGCGATTTAGCCAACTTAAGGAAAAAGTAGAGAATTTCGGCTCAACCGTGATCTCATTTGGAAAAAGTGAAACCAGTGATGTAAAGATCACCAATGCTGAGGTAAAAAATAATTTCATTACAGCAAAAATTGTAGATCAAGAACAAAATCAATTGGATTTAAAGCTAAAAACTGCCGGAAAGCATTATGTAAAAAATGCAACGGCGCTTTTGACACTAACAGTTGCGTTAAATCTTAGCTCTTCTAAAGCAATTTCAGCTCTCTTGAAATGGACCCCTTCAGCTGGACGCGGCCAAGTTTCTGAAATTAAATTCAAAAAAGATAATTGTCGTATAGCAATACTCCTAATAGACGAAAGCTATAACGCAAACCCTGGTTCAATGAGGTCTGCTTTAGAGACCCTCGCTTGTATTTTTACAAACAAAAATAAAAATTATGCCCATAGTAGAAGGATAGCGGTATTGGGAGACATGCTAGAACTTGGACCATCAGAAGTAAAAGAACATATAAATATCTCGAAATTTGCAAAACTGAGTCAAATTGACAAAATTTCCTGTGTGGGTCTAAGAATGAGAAGGCTATTTGAAGTGTTGCCACCCTCTAAACAAGGTTTTTGGACCAAAACCGCAGAAGAGATGCAACATGTTTTAGTCAACAAATTTAAAAATGGTGACATAATAATGATAAAAGGCTCGTTCTCTATGGGAATGAATACTATAGTAAGCGAGTTGAAAAGACTTAACAATTTAGAGTTTTAAGATGTTATATTTTTTGAGTTTACTATCGGATGGTGGTGATGTTTTTAACATTTTCCGTTACATAACCTTTAGAGCAGGGGGTGCTTTTTTTACCTCACTTATAATATTTTTTACTTTTGGTAAGTTCAGCATAAATTTTTTAAAAAAACTCCAAAAAGAAGGCCAACCGATAAGAGAAGATGGACCAAAGGAACACATTATAAAAAAAGCTGGCACTCCTACCATGGGTGGAGTGATCATATTATTGGCGGTAACAGTGTCTACCATTCTGTGGGCTCGCTTAGATAATCAGTATGTTTGGATTATTTTGTTTGTGACTTTCTCTTTCGGCTTAATAGGATTGATAGATGATTATATAAAGGTTGTTAAACAAAGTTACGGAGGTCTTTCAGGGCGCCTGAGATTGATAGTTGGTTTTCTGATAGCTTTTGTTGCAGTCTATTTCATTCAGGCTCAACACCTTGATGATTTAAACAAGTCTTTGGCTTTACCAATTTTTAAAGATCATTTACTATTTATGGGGGTTTTCTTTTTTCCTTTTGCTATGCTTGTGGTAGTTGGTTCTGCTAATGCTGTCAACTTGACAGATGGATTGGATGGATTGGCAATAATGCCAGTAATAATAGCCGGCGCATCACTAGGTATTATCGCTTACATAGTTGGCAGAGCCGACTATTCTTCTTACTTAGATGTCCACTATATTAGAGGTGGTGGTGAAATTCTTATATTTTCCGCTGCTTTAATAGGTAGTGGATTAGGATTTTTATGGTATAATGCTCCTCCCGCTGCCGTTTTCATGGGAGATACTGGGTCTCTATCTCTTGGCTCTGCTCTTGGTTGTATAGCTGTTTCAATAAAACATGAGCTTGTATTATTCATAGTTGGTGGGTTATTCGTTATCGAGACACTTTCTGTTATTATTCAAGTATGCTTTTTTAAAATTACAGGAAAACGAGTTTTTCTTATGGCACCCATACACCACCACTTTGAAAAACTTGGCTGGTCAGAGTCGCAGATCGTTATCAGGTTCTGGATTATTGCCGTTATATTGGCGGCACTAGGAATGGCAACTCTTAAACTCCGGTAGAATGCTAAATTTAAGGAACTTGAGAAACAAAAAAGTAGGGGTCCTTGGCCTTGGAAAGACAGGTTTGTCTGTGGTCAATGCACTTCAGCAAGCAGGTGCTTTATTGGTCTGTTGGGATGATGATAAGGAAAAGAGAGTAAATTTAGGTGTGAGTGGTCTCACTGTTGAGGATCTCAAAAATAAAAACTTACTTAGAGAGTTAGATCTTTTAATTGTAAGCCCTGGTATTCCCCACCTATATCCCAAGCCACATCCAGTAGTAAGCTTGGCTTATGAATTAAATATAAGAGTCGATAACGATATAGGGCTTTTTTTTTCGAGTCACATTCAAGATGAATACGAATCTTTCAGCACCCCCCCAAAGATCATTACGATAACAGGCTCAAACGGTAAATCTACGGCAACAGCATTAGCAGGTCACGTGTTTTCCAAGGTTTTTTCAGATGTAGAAATCGGAGGAAATATCGGCAAACCCGTTTTAGAATTAAGCCCCCTGAAGGAAGGCTCTATAAGAATCCTTGAACTTTCATCTTACCAAATAGAGTTAGCAAAAAATTTATCCCCAAATTTTGCTGCTTTTATTAATTTTGCTTCGGACCATGTTGAAAGGCACGGAGGTCTTGGGGGGTATTTTTATGGTAAAGCAAGATTATTTTTAGAAAACTTAACCGACATGTCAGTCATAAATATTGATACTGCCGAGGGATTATTTTTATATCAGCGACTTATTTCATCAGAAAATAAAATCATTGCCATAACTAGTAAGCTAAATGTCAAAAATTATTTATGGGCTGTAAGCCTTAAAGGTTATTTCATAACAGAATGGCAAAAGGGTCGGCAAATTTTTTCCTACGATTTGAGAAGTTTAGATAATAATTTAATGACATTGGCAGAAAGCATTTTAGTCGTTTATGCATTAGCCAGATCCTATGGGATCGCTCCAAAAAATATTTTGAGTAATTGTAATGGATTTATGCCACTCAAGCACAGAAATCAAAAGGTAGACGTTATTGAGGGTGTAGCTTTTATAAATGATAGTAAAGCAACAAATGTTGATGCAACTAGACATGCCTTAAAAATTTATAAAAATGTCCATTTGATTTTAGGTGGGAAAGCAAAGGAAAATAATTTTTATCAACTTCAAGATAGTATGGAAAATGTTTCCCGAATCTATCCAATAGGAGAGGCGGCCTCTCTTATAGCAAGTAGCTTTGAAGGTAATAAACTGGAGCAATTTAATACCTTGGACAACGCTTTTGATAAAGCAGTAAGTCATTCTCGAAAAGGGGATACAATTTTATTTTCGCCGGCTTGTGCTAGTTTTGATCAGTACCTGAATTTTGAAGAGCGAGGGAATCATTTTATTTCCCTAGTTGAGAAACATCGAAAAAAATTAATTTAGTGTGTGTTTTTTTAATTAAGTAGTGGTACTATCTGACCAAAAAAGAGCAGATAATAATGACAGATATAATACACGGAAGGCCTCGGCCAATTCCCGTGGATAACCCATTTTTTCGATGGTGGCAATCGATTGATCAATGGACCTTATTGGCAACTCTGGGACTTATCGTAGTTGGGTTACTTCTGTCAATGGCAGCCTCTGTGCCTCTTGCAGACTCAAATGATAAGCCAATGTTTTACTATGTTTACAGGCAAGTTATTTACGCAGTCATCTCATTTTCTCTAATTATCTTTTTATCCTCTACAAACTTGTCAGTTATACGAAGGTTCGGAATAGTAGGTTTTTTTTTAGTAGTTTTTGCTCTTGCATTTCTTCCAATTTTTGGGACAGATTTTGGTAAAGGAGCAGTAAGATGGTACTCCCTTAATTGGATAACAATCCAACCATCTGAATATTTAAAGCCATTTTTTGTAGTATTTGTATCTTGGGTTGTTTCAGGAAATATAGATAGGAATCCGAGAGCGGCAATCATCTTATCTTTTTTTTCAATGTGTGTATGTGTGTTTTTACTGACTCTGCAACCAGACCTCGGTCAAACGGTGGTTTTGGTCGGGTGCTGGGTTTTGATCCATTTTGTAGTTGGAGTATCTTGGCTCTTTTCTGCAGTTTTTTTTACGTTTATTTCAACCATTGCCTTTATATTTTATCAATTCTCTAATCATGTAGCGATCAGGCTAAAAACTTTTTTTTCAAATGTCATTGAACCAACATCACAAATGGGTTTAGTTGAGCAAGCAATTCACTTAGGTGGTTTTCTGGGCGTTGGAGCTGGAAATGGAAACGTGAAATGGAGTTTGCCTGATGCGCATACCGATTTTATCATTGCTGTTGCAATAGAGGAATTTGGGCTGATAGTATTTTTTTTAATTTTGACGCTATTTGTAGTTATTTTACTTAGAACATTATCAAGGCTGCTTATACAGAGAAACCCATTTATATTATTAGTCGGCCTTGGGTTGTTGACGATCATTCAGGCTCAGGCGCTTATTAATTTGGGGGTTGCAGCTAGGCTGCTTCCTACCAAGGGTATGACTTTGCCCTTTATAAGCTATGGAGGATCTTCCATGGTCGCTATGGGAATATTAATGGGTCTCTTACTTAATGTCACCAGGCGTAGAACTAGTGATAACATAGATACTTTCATGGGTGGCACTTGATGAATACGAAGGGTGTTTGCGTATTATCAACTGGAGGTACAGGAGGGCACGTGTTGCCCTGTATTGCTCTGGCAACTGAGCTTAATGACATCGGGTGGGAGGTTATAATTTTCTCCGATGTAAGAGGGCTACAATATTTGGATCAAAATTCTAATGCGTACTCGATAGTGCTGGTCAATATTTCTTCTGAAACAGCTTCACTTCGAAAGAAGTGTATAGAGCTATCTCATCAAATACCTCTTGCAGCTCTTAGAGCAGGGAGGATAATAGCGAGGAAAAAACCAAAGTTTGTAGTAGGGTTTGGAGGAGTTTCAACTTTTCCAATTCTCTTGATGTCAATCCTGCTAAGAGTTCCGCTATTTATTCAGGAACAGAACGCAGTTTTGGGAAGAGTAAATAGATTATTTCAAAGGTTCAGTAGTAAAGTTTTTTGTCACTTTTCAAATACTTTGTTTTTAGATCCCAAAAAGAGCTTGACTACTGGAAACCCAATAAGAAATAAAGTTCTAAAAAAATCTAACTCCCAATACTTAGGCCCTGGTCCATGGCCAATTACATTGTTGGTGCTTGGAGGATCCCAAGGCGCTGTGTTACTTTCTGAGGTCGTCCCAAGCTCTATAGCAGCTCTTTCAAAAAAAACTCAAGAGCGATTAACAATATTTCATCAGGCAAGAAAAGATGATATTGAACGCGTTTTAACGGTTTATGGAAATATGGGCATAAGAGGGTATGTTCAACCATTCTTTGAAGATGTGGAGAGATTGATCTCAGAAGCTCAGATAATAATTTGCAGAGCAGGATCTAGCACGCTAGCAGATATTTCGATTGTTGGGCGACCAGCAATCCTCATACCCTTAAAACATGCAAAAGACGATCATCAACTTTCCAATGCCCGAATGTTTGCTCATGGCGGTGCTGCAATTGTTCTTGAAGAGGGTCCAAATCTGACGGAAGAGCTATCTAAAAATTTACGCCTCATTTTAAAATCTCCTTCAAAAGCTAGAGCCATGGCGAATCAAGTATTAGGGCAAGGAAAACCCAATGCTTCAAAAAATATTATAAGTGCAATTGAAGCACATTTCGGAGAAAAAAATGCTAGCTACTAGATTACCTTTAAACTTGGGGTCAATACATTTTATTGGAATTGGTGGTATAGGCATGTCTGGAGTTGCTGAGGTTCTTTTCAATCTAGGTTACTCTGTTCAGGGTTCTGATATAAAAAGTACAAAAATAACCAAAAGGCTCTCATCTTTGGGTGTAAATATATATTATGAGCATAAAGGAGAGAATGTTAACAATTCATCTGTTGTAGTAATTTCTTCTGCTATTACATCGGATAATGTAGAATTAATATTAGCAAAACAGCTTGGAATTCCAATAGTTTCTAGAGCAGAAATGCTAGCAGAGTTGATGAGAATGAAGTTGAATGTTGTAGTGGCTGGTTCTCATGGAAAGACAACAACTACTTCACTTGTCGCTGCAATTGCAGAACTGGGCAATCTAGATCCGACTGTAATTAATGGCGGAGTGATAAAAGCATATGGTTCTAATGCACGCCTCGGAGAAGGAGAGTGGATGGTGGTAGAAGCAGATGAAAGCGATGGATCATTTAACAAATTACCTGTAACAATTGCGATAGTGACCAACATTGATAAGGAGCACTTGGACTACTACAGCAGTTTTCTTAACTTAAAAAGGGCTTTTGAAAAATTTATTTCAAGTATTCCATTCTATGGGGTAGCCGTTTGTTGTATCGATGATAAACACGTTGCTAACGTTATTTCAAAAGTCAATGATCGAAAAATTATTACATATGGGTTTTCTGAGAAGGCCGATGTCACAATAAGGAATTTGAAAATTAATGACCAGGGCACATCGTTCGACCTGGATGATAAACTTGCTAACATTTATTTGCGTGATTTTCATTTACCAATGATTGGTCACCACAACGCCCTAAATGCTTGTGCCGCTATTTTAGCAGCATCAAATTTATCGATTCCAATAAAGTTTATTAAGAATGCATTGGCTAATTTTGAGGGGGTATCAAGACGCTTTACAAGGATTGGCTTTTTCAATGGTGCCACAATAATAGATGACTATGCACATCATCCAGCTGAAATTGAAGCTGTTATTTCTGCTGCTAGAGAGATAACGAAAAAAAGAATTATAGTGGTTCATCAGCCCCATAGGTACTCAAGGTTGAAAGCTCTTTTCACAGACTTTAATAAATGTTTTAAAGGCGCAGACATTCTCGGCATAACTCCTGTTTTTGCAGCCGGTGAGGCTGAAACCGATGGGTTTAATAGTAAAACTTTGATAAAATCTTTTACGAAAAGTGAAAGACAAAAGGTTGAGTATATTGAGGACGAAGTATCTTTTGGTAAATTTTTGAAAAATAACTGTAATAGCGGGGACATTTTTTTGGCCCTCGGAGCTGGCAGTATAACCAACTGGGTTAATAACCTATCTTATTTAACGGAGAAACCTGGATAAGAATAAAATGAGTAAAATGGCTTTTTTTGATGAAAATGAATTTTTAGGATCAATAAATTATTCCTTTCCCATATCAAAAATTAGTTGGCTAAAGGTAGGTGGTCCAGTAGATATTTTATTCAGACCAAGAAATTTGGATCATTTAGCAAGGTTTCTTTCCTATGTACCTATCGAAGTACAAGTCATGCCTATAGGAGCATGCTCGAACCTGTTGGTAAGAGATGGGGGCCTTCCAGGTGTCGCAATAAAGCTGGGTGGAAACTTTTCTGAAATTGAAGAAATAGATAATGAAGTGAAGCTTGGAGCTGGTAATTTTAGCGCTAAGGTTGCTGTGAATTTATCTGAAAGAGGTTATGATTTGTCGTTTTTAAGAACGATTCCAGGAACTATAGGAGGAGCTATAGCCATGAATGCTGGCTGCTATGGGAATTATATTGGAGATTTTGTCCAGAGCATCGAGGGAGTGGATAAAGCTGGAAATTTTAGTCGTATTAGCCGAGAAAATATTCAATTTGAATACCGCACCAGTAACTTGCCAAAAAACTTTATTGTAACCTCAGCCATCGTTAGACCAAAAAAAATGAAAAAGGCAGCAATAGAAAAGAAAATGGCAGAGATGTTATCCAAAAGAGAAGCGACACAACCCACTAAAGAAGCTACTTGCGGTTCCACATTTAAGAACCCGGATGGAAAATCATCGCTGATGCTTGAAGCGAAAACTGAATTAAAAGCATGGAACTTGATTGATAAAACAGGGCTAAGAGGAAAAAAAATAGGAAAAGCAATGGTATCAACCAAGCACCCCAATTTTCTGATAAATCTGGGAGGTGCAACTGCTTGTGACATGGAGGCTCTTGGAGAATATATCAGAGAGTCAGTTTATCAAAAATACAAGGTCATGCTTGATTGGGAAGTAATAAGAGTTGGGAGAAATAAGCTTGACTAGAATTATCAAACCAAAAAATATCTCTAAAGTAACAGTATTGCACGGAGGGACTTCAGAAGAAAAGGAGGTATCTAATTCAACTGCTGAAAGTTGTATCGATGCGATCGAAAAAATGGGGTTCGATGTGGAAGCGTTAAGTGTTGGCTCAACCAACATGCAAGACTTAGCTGACTTCATTAAAGTTAAAAATCCAGACGTTATATTTAATGCTCTGCATGGTGGCATAGGAGAGAATGGGACTATTCAGGGTTTATTTGAAGTACTCAATATTCCATACACACACTCTGGGGTTTTATCTTCAGCGATCGCAATGGATAAATTTATCTCAAAAAAAATTTTCAAGACATTTGGATTGCCAGTAATAGAGGACCAACTCTTGAATGCAGAAAATGAATTAAATGGTATACTCATAAAACCACCATTTGTAATTAAGCCAAATAATGGAGGTTCCTCTGTCGGTATACGGTTTATAAGACATACAGAGCAAATCGAAGAATTGGATGCATTATATAGACATAAAGATAGGGAACATCTCTTGGAGAAATATATTCCTGGAAGAGAATTGACAGTAGCTGTTCTTAACGGTAGACCTCTCACAGTTACAGATATAGTAACTGAAGACTGGTATAGTTATGATGCAAAATATGAAAACGGCGGCTCAAAGCATGTTATTCCTGCAAATATTCCAAAAGACATATTCGAATTGTGTCTTAGCTATGCAGTGAAAGCACATCAGTCTTTGGGTTGTAGAGGGGTTACCCGTTCAGATTTTAGATGGAATGAGGAAAAAGGAAAGGAAGGTTTATATATACTAGAGTTAAATACTCAACCTGGAATGACCAAAACTTCCCTTGTGCCTGAACAGGCAAAATACGTTGGCTTAGATTTACCACAACTTTGTTTGGATTTAATCAAAGATGCATCTTGTAATAAATAGGTAAAAAATGAATTTGTTGAAGTCTACAGATCCAGCACCATCAAAGTTATCTTACAAATTGAACAGACTATTTTATAAGTTATGGTTCAAGACACTTTCAATATTGATTTTATTAGCTCTATGTGGGCTGCTCGCAAAAAATTTTCTTTATAAAAATATCGATGTAAGCGCAGAAATAAAATTCTTAAGGGAGGAAAGTTCAGAGTTATATAAAGACTTAACAGAATTAACTATAAGCCGAATTGTGGTAAAGGGTGCTCAGGAGCCGTTGAAAGAAGAGATAAAAATGTTGATTAAAACCGCGGCCAATGAAGAGTTTTCAGCATTGAAGGCTAAGTCTCTGCAAGAAAAAATAAAAGAAATAAAAAAAGTCAAAGAGGCTGTCGTTAAATTTTCCACAGATGGATCAGTAATTGTAAACGTTATTGAGAGAAAACAGGTAGCAGTATTTCTTAACAATAATTTATATGAGGTGCTTGATAGAAATGGTGTTGTTTTATCAGTATATAGCGATTATCGAGGCCTATCAAAATTCCCACTTGTAGTCGGAAAATTTGGATCAAGAAATATTCCAGATCTTTTGACTTTAGTAAATGAAATAGGGTTATATGGATCTGAAGTCCTTTACTATGAATGGGTTGGGGAAAGGCGCTGGAATGTCCATATGAAAAGCGATTTAGTCTTCAAATTGCCAGAGTCTAATCTAAACAGAGGGGTAGAGTTGATGCGTATGTTTCTGCGTGAGACAAATAATTATGCTATTCCACTGGACTATATTGATTTAAGGAATTTAGATAAACCTATAATCAAGTTCAGGAAATCTCCATCCATCGAATATATTCATAAAAAAACAGAGAGGTTTGCGGGTTGAGAAAGCTATTACAGAGTCAGAGGCAGTTAAGACAAAAAAGGCTGACTGCTATAAAAAAAGGAACGGTGGCTCTTATTGATCTGGGGAGCTCCAAGGTAATGTGTCTTGTGTTATCGCTCACAGACGCAAATCAAATTAATTCATTCTCAGATGATAAACCTCGCTCAGGAGTTACTTTCAGAGTTATAGGTGCATCAACGACAAAGTCTAGGGGGATTAGGTTTGGAGAAATTTATGAGATGCGAGAAGCTGAAAGCGCGATAAGGACGGTAATTCAACGGGCCCAGAAAATGGCAGGTTGTTTAATTGAGAATGTTTTTCTTACTTTTTCTAGCGCCACTCAAAAATCGACGCTAATCTCATCCTCTATTGACTTTGCTCAGAAAGAAGTGTCGGAAATGGATATAGGACATGCTCTTTCCAGCCTCAATATAGTAAACGATGATTTAACCAGAGAAATAATTCACGCTTTACCAGTTAACTTTAGCATTGATAATAAGCACGGGTATATGGATCCAAGGGGAATAAGTGGAACTAATCTGTCAGTCGATGTAAATACAATCTCAATTCAATCGGATATAATTAAGAATATGGTTAGTTGTTTGAATAAATGTGACCTATCTTTGGCAGGAATAGCGATTGCTCCTTACTTGTCTGGATTATCGAGCCTTCTTGAAGATGAGATGGAATTAGGTGTTGTTTGCATTGATTTAGGTGCTGCCAGTTCAAGCTTATCAATTTTTTTTCGAAAGAATTTAATATTTTCCCAATCTCTTCGTATTGGTGGACAGCACATAACTAGTGATATTATGCAGGCATTTCAAATACCTTTCTTGGCAGCCGAAAGATTGAAAGTTTTACATGGAGGCTTATTACCAGCGAACTCAGATGATCGAGAAACCTTAGAATTACCTGAGAGTAATACGGATCTTTTCACCGAAAGGAGAACTATAACAAAGTCTGAATTATTAGGAGTAATTAGGCCAAGAGTTGAAGAAATATTTGACTCTCTCAGATCCATTTTGGATCAGTCGGATTTTGAGTTTCTTCCCGGGCAAAAAATAGTCTTAACTGGGGGTGGTAGTAAGTTGGAAAATATATTAGATTTCGCGTCTACATTGCTTGGAAAACCGACACGTGTTGCGGTGCCTATGAGAATTCAAGGCCTGCCAGCTTCCGCACATGGGCCTGAGGCAGCGGCAGTTATAGGACTGGCTTTAAATCTTGCTCAACCGCAAGATGAGGTTTGGGATTTCAGAGCGCCTTTTGAGCATGAGGGAGATGAGTTTATAAGAAGAACATTGCGATGGGTTAAAGCTAACTGGTAAAAATTCTTTGTTAGTTAAATGACATAAAAGTATAAAAATAGTGACGGGGATCGGTGATTCGGTTATTATACGAATCAGCAGTATAAAAAATAAAAAATAAAGATGGCAGGCAACTATGGTAATAAATATCAGGATTCCTGAACACAAGGAGTTAAAGCCGAGGATACTAGTATTTGGTATTGGAGGCGCTGGCGGAAACGCTGTGAATAACATGATGTTAAAAAATCTAGAGGGAGCAGAGTTTGTGGCCGCAAACACGGACGCTCAGGCCTTACAGCAGTCTAACGCTCAAACCAAGTTACAATTAGGCTTACAAAGAACACAAGGGCTTGGAGCGGGTGCAAAACCTGAGGTTGGAAACGATGCTGCAGTTGAAAGCACCGAACAAATTGCTGACATTCTGGATGGGGCAAATCTTTGTTTCATAACCGCAGGAATGGGAGGTGGAACGGGAACAGGTGCCGCTCCTATAGTTGCTGATCTTGCTAGACAAAAGGGAATCCTCACCGTCGGTGTTGTTACAAAGCCTTTTCAATTTGAAGGCAATACTAGAATGAAACAAGCTGATGCAGGTATATCCGCACTTCAAAAGGTTGTCGATACTTTAATAGTAATTCCGAACCAAAATCTTTTTAGACTGGCCACGGAAAAAACAACTTTTACTGAGGCTTTTTCTATGGCCGACGATGTCCTTTATCAGGGCGTCAAAGGTGTAACAGACCTTATGGTTAAACCTGGTCTTATAAATCTAGACTTTGCTGACGTAAGGTCAGTAATGGATGAAATGGGAAAGGCTATGATGGGTACAGGTGAAGCCAGTGGAGAAGATAGAGCCTTGCAAGCAGCAGAAAAAGCAATAGCTAATCCATTACTGGACGAGATTTCCCTCAAGGGCGCCACCGGAGTACTTATAAACGTGACTGGTAGTAGTGACATGACCCTATTTGAGGTAGATGAAGCAGCAAATAGAATAAGAGATGAAGTTGATCCAGAGGCAAACATTATAGTGGGATCGACTTTTGACAGTGATCTTACAGGCTCAATAAGAGTATCTGTTGTAGCTACCGGCATAGATGTATCTGAATTTTCAAAACCAAGAAATCAAGTCACAAAGGAGCTACAGATATCAGAAAAATCTAACTTGCAAGACTATTTCACTCAAAATATTTCAACAGAAAATGAGATAAATCGTGAGGAAGCCAGTATTGATCAAGAAGCCATGTTGCAGGAAAACAGAGAGCTAGACACCATAAAAAGCAATCAAAGCTCAATTATCCAAGACGTAGACGAAAGCCAGTATTCTACTGAAAATCATGAGAGTGAAATAGAACGAGAGCCACAGCCTCCCCAAACTTCCTCAGATATAGATATACCACCTAGAAAGCCAAGTAGCGACACCGCCGTTTCGGGAGGAGGATTAAACAATCTAATCAGACGTATGACAGGTCTTGGGGATAAAAGAGAGCAAGAAAGTCATACAGCTGATCAAGTAAAAAGAGAGGAAGAAAAAGAAAATTTAGAAACAGATAGAGAAGATGAAAGCAAACTAGAGATTCCTGCTTTCCTAAGGCGACAAGCTAACTGAGTAATATTGAATTATTTTGACATATAAGTGTGTATTGAGCTTTCTGATCAATGAGGTAAGTTTGAACAGAAGGTTGCTATGTTTCAGAAAACTGTAAAAAAATCATTTTCACTTGAGGGTCGAGGGCTACATTTTGGCAAAGACGTAAGCATTGTTGTGCATCCAGCACCGGCAGATCATGGTATTGTATTCAAGAGAACAGATGTTGATCATCATCATGCATTTATCAAAGCTAGTTTTGAGAATGTATCCAAGACCTATCTGCGGACGCAGCTCTCGAATAGTTTTGGAGTTTCAATAGTAACCGCTGAGCATATTTTGGCTGCTTTTGCAGGTTTAGGAATTCATAATGCTCTGATTGAGTTGAGTGAGGCAGAAGTTCCTATACTCGATGGTTCTGCTAGACCTTTTGTGAAGGCAATACTAGAGGCAGGAGTTTCTGAGCTCGCAAAAAAGATAGATTTATATCAAGTAGTAAAGAGTATTAAGGTTGGAAATGCTGATGCTTGGGCAGAATTAAGGCCTGCGAGAAAGTTTTCAATAGATTTTGAGATGGACTGGCCTGGAACCGCCCTTGGCAAACAGAGCCTCGATATTCCCATTGTTAATGGAGCATTCGTAAGAGAAATCTGTGATAGTAGAACGTTCTGCCGTAAGGGCGATGTTGTCAGACTTAAACACGAGGGCTTTGCGCTGGGAGGGGGTATCGAAAATGCAATTCTTGTAGGAAAGGATGAGATGACAGCAAGTAATGGATTGAGATACGCTGACGAGTGTATTAGACACAAAATACTTGATGCTCTGGGAGATTTGAGTCTTGTGGGGAGACCAATACTAGGAAAATTTGTTTCTTTTTCTGGTGGTCACGGGCTTACCAACATGTTGTTAAGGGAGAGTTTCAACAGAGGGGATGTTTTTGTTAGTAAGAAATTTTCAGATGGAGACAGAGATAAACTCCCAGGGTTCGACATTTCTAATGATGATACACGGAATATATTGTAATCATTAATTACTATTTTAGCTTTTTCGCCCTCTCATCTTGACACTCGTATATCAAAGAAGCTAGAAATAGGCATGGTTTGTTCACCCGGTTTATCCAAAATATTACTTGCGTGCACACTGCTTCTTTTAATTACAAGTTGTACTAATAGATTGCCAAGTGAGATTAGCGCAAATAATACGCCTAAAGAAATTTTAGAACTGGGGGATAAAGCGTATTCTAAAGGCTATTATGAGCAAGCAGGAGATTACTACTCTGAGGTCAATACATATTTTCCATACTCAATAGAGGATGAACTTGGATTGAGCAAGGCAGTGGATGCGTATTATAGAGCAAGAAAATTTGATGAGGCGCGTTTAGCCGCTAGTAAGTTTTTGAGTATCTATCCAGAAAGCAGCAAAGCTCAGCGTGTGCTCTATTTTAGATCAAAAAGTTTCTGTGACCAGATAGATATTGTCGAGAGAGATCAAGCAGCAGCCAGAGACTGTATTGCCAGCTTTTCAGCTTTCGAACAATTGTATCCTAGAAGTGATTTAAAAAAAGAAGCCAAGCGTAATATAAGTAGAGCAAGCGAGTTCCTAGTAGGCCAGCAATTAAATGTTGGGAAGTACTACTTAAAAAGAAATAACCCTATGGCTGCGATGAGAAGACTTAAAAAAATTAAGAGTTCGACAAAAGATTCTACTTTTTTGCCAGAGGTCTCCTACAGGCTTATAGAAAGCCTTTTATTGGTTGGACTATTCTCAGAGGCAATCTCTGAAAATAGATATATGAAAAAGAAGTTTCCAAATAGTAGTTGGACAAGAGAAGCGTCTGCGTTAATTAAAAAGTCAGGGCTTAATTAGCTTGATAAAAAAATTGCTTGTACAAAATATTTTTTTGCTTGAAAGTCTGGAACTAGAATTTACTTCGGGTCTCAACGTTTTAACTGGGGAAACCGGAGCAGGTAAGTCTATCCTTTTAGATTGTCTAGGGTATCTTCTTGGAAAGAAAAATACGAGGATAGAGCTCAGTAGTCAGGCTACCTCAGCAGTTATTATTGGAGAATTTCAGATACAGCAAAATGGCGTTATTAGTCAATTTTTGTCCGAAAAAGGATTTTCAGTGGAGGACAATCTTATATTAAGACAAAGCATTGGAGCAAATAGGAAACGCAGAGCCTTTCTAAATGATTTACCTTGTTCGTTAGATATGGTTCGGCAATTAGGAGATCTTATGCTTGACTTAAATGGGCAGTTCGAAGAACAGGGATTGCTAAACGTAAATACGCATAGAGCACTCCTAGATGCCTTTGGGAATCTGCAGGAATCTGTTAGGAGAGTTGAGAAGTCTTGGACTGAAATTTTGGAGTTAAAGAAACAACTTGAGAACGAGTTTACAAAAAAAGATTTAGTAGAAAACAGAGACTTTTTAGCAAAATCAATAAAAGGGATCATTGAGCTGAAACTCGATAAGGCTGAACTCGACACTATGGAGGAAAATAGAGACAAGCTTAGAAATGCCAGTCGCAGCAATTCAGGGATAATGGATGCTTTTGAAAACTTAAATAGAGATTTAGTAGAAGAAAATATTTTGAATGTGATTAAATCCTTAGAAAAATTAGAACGAAAAGGTTATATCAATGATGAGCTGCCTACTGAAACCTTTTACGCAGTTTTAGAAAAGTTTGCACAAGCTTGTGAGGTTTTGGAGAACCTTAAAGAAAAAAGCGCTAATAGTGAACACGAGCTTATTAAAATAGAAGATCGGTACCACGCTATTAAGAGGATATGTAGGACCCATGATGTTGAGCTAGATCAAATATTGAATCTACAAACCTCACTGGAGCATGAACTGCAAAGTATTGAGGGAGTTGATGAAAAAATAAAAAAAATAGAAAAGAAAATTTTCGTTTTAGAAGAAGAGTTTAAAAAAGAAGTATCGTTTTTATCGAACCAAAGACAAGAGGTCGCTTCTAAATTAGACCAAAAGATAGAGAAAGAACTAAAGCCACTAAAGCTTGAATTAGCAAAGTTTAAAACAGATATATTAGTGACAGATAATTCGAAGTTTGGGTGCGACCATGTCTGCTTTACTACAGAAATTAATCCAGGCTCCGGTTTTAAGCCACTAAACAAAATAGCTTCTGGTGGAGAGCTATCTAGATTTCTTTTGGCAGTAAAACTGTGCTTTTTAAGAAGTAATAGTAACAAAACACAAATCTTTGATGAGATTGACAGGGGCTTAGGGGGAGCCACGGCATCTGCAATTGGTAAAAGACTGTTACAACTTTCCGAGCATGAGCAGGTGTTAGTTGTCACTCATTCTCCTCAAGTCGCTGCGTATTCTGATAACCATCTTAAGGTTGAGAAAATTAATAGAGATAATCTGACAAATACAAAAGTAAATACTCTTGATGAGAAAAGTCTTATTGAGGAAATTGCTAGAATGCTATCAGGAGAACTTATAAGCTCCGAAGCTCTGGCAGCTGCAGCAACTTTGAGAAATTCTAGCAGAAATAGCGCTAGTTAATTTTTACTACTTTGCCTGGATTTAATATACCATTTGGGTCGAATGTTCTTTTTATTGAGGACATAACTTGATAGGCTTCACCATGCTCTTTCTCCATGAATTCAATTTTACCTATCCCTACGCCGTGTTCTCCGGTACATGTCCCCTCCAATTCTAAAGCACGTTTCACAATTCGTCTGGTCAAGTCCTTGGCTAACTTTATATCGTCATTATTATTGGGCCTAACCATAATTCCAGAGTGAAAATTCCCATCACCAACATGTCCCATTATGCTAGGAGCCATTCCCTCAGACTTCATCTCGATTGCTGTCTGGTCAATCATTTCTGCTAAGTTTGATATTGGAACACAAATATCGGTCACTAAAAATGTGTGGTTAGGGTTTTTGGCTTTGATTGCATAGTAGTAATTGTGTCGTGCCTTCCAAAGTTTGTTTCTATCTTCGGTCGCAGTACTCCAATGGAAATCGCTGCCCCCATTCTCAGCTGCTATTTCCTGGACTGACTCAGATTGCTCTTTAACAGAAGTAGTACTTCCATGAAACTCGAAAAATAAATGTTCTTTTACTGGTAAATCAAGTTTTGAGTATTCGTTTACGGCTTCAATAGAAGTTGAGTCCATCAGTTCTGATCTGGCTATTGGTATACCAAGTTGTATCGTTTCAATTATCGTTCTTACGGCGCTGGCTGTATTTGGAAATGAGCAAATGGCAGATGCTATCTCTTCTGGTATACCCTGAAGGCGTAATGTTAATTCTGTTATTACTCCTAATGTTCCCTCTGATCCAACTATCAATTTTGTAAGGTCATACCCAGCAGAAGACTTCCTTGCTCTAGAACCCGTTTTTATTATCCTTCCATCCGACATCACAACTTTTAGGCCAATTACATTTTCTTTCATTGTGCCATATCTAACGGCAGTTGTGCCTGAAGCACGTGTAGCCGCCATACCCCCTATCGAAGCATTTGCTCCTGGGTCCACAGGAAAAAATAAGCCAAATTCCTTTAAATAAACATTAAGTTCTTCTCTTGTTATACCAGGTTGTACGGTTACATCCATATCATCTGCATTGATGTTTAATATACTTTTCATATTTTCGAAGGATAAAGTAATGCCACCATTTACAGGAATTGAATTCCCTTCAAGGCTCGTTCCTGTTCCCCACGGTATGATAGGGCACTTATTGTTATTGCAGACTTGCAGAATTTCAGACACCTCTTTTTCATCCCTAGGATAAGCAACAGCGTCAGGAAGCATCTCTTTATAATATGTTTCATTTTGCCCGTACTGCCTTCTTTCAGACATAGAAAGGGATAGGCGGTCTCCCATTAGATTTTTTAACTGACTTATTGCGTTTTCAATTGACATCTTTGAACTCTCAAATACACAATAACCTTAACAGCTTATAAAAAAAAATAAAATATAAATGAAGATTAATGAAACAACTGAAGAGACTTTGAGTTCTCCATACAGGACAAAAAACCAAGTAGTCCTCAGTGGCTGGATAGACTACAACGGCCATATGAATGTAGCCTATTACACTTTAGCTTTTGATAAGGCATTAGATTTTTTCTTTGAAGATGTCCTCAATATTGGACCGTCATTTGTTGAGAAAAATAAGGAGGGGCCCTTTGCACTTAAAGCCAGTTATAATTATTTTAGCGAGTTACTAGAAGGGGAGAATTTTTTTGTTGATATTAGTATTCTTGACTTTGATTCAAAGCGGGTTCATGTGTTTGGAGAGATGAGAAAGGATGAGTCTCTGGAGTTGTCAGCGGTTTTTGAAACCGTTTTGATGAATATGGACTTAGACGAAAGAAAAGTTAAAAAGTATCCTGACAGAGTGTTGGAATTGTTCAGTCATTTTAAGTTATCATTGGAGCAGGATAAAATACCAGCAGAAATAGGAAAGAAAATTACGCTAAAAAAATAAGCTATGGCCTTTTACATACCTCCCGTAGCCAACTTTTTTCACTATCCAATAAGTATGGGCTTAACCTTTTGTAAACATTCTGATGATATGCATTTATCCAGTTTAATTCATCTGTACTAAGTAACTTTTTTTCAATAAGATTTTTTTCAAAAGGGACTAATGTTAACGTCTCAAATTCCAGATATTCCCTATTTTGACGAGACCCACTCTTATGTTTTTTAACAAAAGCGAGGTTTTCTAATCTTATTCCTAATTTTCCTTCCAGGTAAATCCCTGGTTCTATACTCAAAATCATGCCCGGTTTTAACGGTACATTATTTAACTTCGTAATTCCCTGAGGTCCTTGATGCACATTTGAAAAAACTCCCACACCATGACCCGTCCCATGGTCATAATCTAGGCAGTATTCCCATAGGAAGTGTCTAGCTAATGGATCAAGTTCCCTTCCAGTCAACCCTGTAGGCCATCTAAGTTTACTTAAGCAGATAAGACCTTGTAACACTTTTGTATATAAAAACTTCTGTTCATCTGAAGGCCTTCCTTTGATGAAAGTTCTAGTTACATCTGTTGTCCCTTCGAGATACTGCCCACCTGAATCAACCAAAGTCAGGTTTGAACTATTTACCTGCTTGTTACTTTTTAGCGACACTCTGTAGTGAGTAATAGCTCCATTTGACCCTGTAGCACTTATGGTATCAAAGGAGTTATAGTAAAATGAGGGTTCAATTTTTCTTACCTTCTCAAGCTTTGTTACAAGAGAAATTTCATCAAGTTGGTTAATTTTTGCACTCTTGAACCACTTAATAAATCTTACTAGGGCTACTCCATCTTTTTCATGGCTTCTTATGGATCCCTTTAATTCAATTGGGTTCTTTATAGCATTTAATAATGAGATTGGGTTGCTAACCCGCTCTGATTTTATGCCTGCTGCAGCTATTTTTTTATTAAGAATAAAAGGGGTGGTTTTTGGTTCAAATAATACTTTGGTTAATTTTTTTACATCGGTAAAAAAATCATTAAAATGCTTTAAAATCACATTTTTTCTCAGTTCTATGGGGCTATTCTTGTACATATCCTTTGTTGAATATATACATACATGATCGTAATGGACTATGGCATATCCATTCATTAGGGGAGAGTTTGGAACATCGTGGCCTCTCATATTTGTCAGCCAACAAATTGAGTCAGGGCATGTTAGTACGAAACCGTCGCCTATATTTAAATTAAGTTCATGCTGTATTTGCGTGATTTTTTTTGATGAACTTTTTCCAGAAAGTTGGGACGGTCTTAAAAAAGGCTTTGCTAAATTTTCAAATGGCTTTACCAGCCACACTTGATCAATCAAGTTCTTAACTCCTTTAAGTGTTATTAGCTTTTTTAAAGCCTGTCGTTGAGTTTCCACCTCATTTATAGAGTGCAACCAAGGATCAAAACCTACAGTTATATTTTTCTTTATATTTTCATTTAACCAAGAAAATGGAGAAATCTTTGTAATGTTTTCAATTTTAAAAAAGGATGGGTTCACTTCCTTTTGTATTTGAATACTATATCTTCCGTCTGTAAATATAACAGCTGATTTCTTGAATATTATCGCAAACCCTGCAGACCCAGTAAATCCAGTTACCCATTCTAATCGATTATAATAAGGCGCAGTAATTTCGTTGAAATACATATCGTTATGGGGAACCAAAAATGCATCTATTTTGAGTTCCTTCATTTTTTTTCTTAAAAGGACAAGTTTTTCTTTTATTGATAATTTTTGTTGACTATCTCTATGCTTTTTATGAGTTGACAATCAAGACTTTCCTAATGTTGGTTTTTGTTCTTCAAACAGGTCAGCTAACTGTTCTGTCATAGCACCAGCTAGTTGCTCCGCATCTGTAATGGTAACGGCTTTCTTGTAGTATCTTGTTACGTCATGGCCAATACCAATTGCCAGCAGTTGCACTCTGTTAGTCGTCTCTATTTTGTTAATGACGTATCTTAGGTGTTTCTCCAGATAATTTGCAGGATTAACTGATAAAGTTGAGTCATCAACAGGCGCGCCATCAGATATAACTAGCAATATTTTTCTATTTTCTTCTCTTTTTATAATTCTCTTATGCGCCCAGTCCAACGCTTCTCCATCAATGTTCTCTTTGAGAAGACCTTCCTTCATCATTAGACCAAGGTTTAGTTTAGCTCGTCTCCAGGGTTCGTCAGCATTTTTATAAATGATGTGTCTAAGGTCGTTTAGTCGACCTGGATTCTTTTGGCGCCCTTCTGCCAACCACTTTTCCCTTGACTGTCCTCCTTTCCAAGCCTTTGTTGTGAAACCGAGTATCTCGCACTTAACATTACATCTTTCTAGGGTTTTAGCTAAAATTTCTGTAGATATCGCGGCGATCGAAATTGGTCTGCCTCGCATCGAACCTGAATTGTCTATCAACAAGGAAACCACAGTATCCTTAAAGTTAGTGCTACTCTCTTGTTTAAAACTCAAAGGTGTAGTCGGATTTAAAACTATTCGTGAAAGTTTCGCAGCGTCTAACAAACCCTCTTCAAGATCAAATTTCCAAGTTCTGTTTTGTTTAGCTTGAAGTCTTCTCTGAAGTTTGTTGGCTAAGCGAGACACAGCACCTTTAAGACTGGCTAGCTGTTGGTCTAAATATTCTCTCAATTTTTCTAATTCAGTTATATCTGCAAGCCTATTAGCATTGATTTCCTGGTCATTCGTTGTATCGAATACTTGATAAAATGTTTCTTTACTTTGGGTGCCTTGAATACTTTGGATAGTTTGGTTCTCACTTTGATCCTCACCTTCAATAGCATCTTCCATCTGACCGTCTTCTATATCGGCATCAGCACTGGTGCTTTGTTGAGATTCTCCATCATCAGTTTCACTATTATCCGAAGCATCATTTTCTTCATCCTCCGATCCCTGTCCCGCTTCGTCTTGCTCCAACTCTTCCTGATTATTCTCGTCTATATCATTTTCTATATCATCTAATTCACCAAGTTGTTCACCATATCCGAGTCGTTCAATTAGTTTTCTGCTGAGAACAGCAAATTTTTCTTGATCCAAGACATCTTTAGTTTTCTTAAATTCTGGGTGTCCAGTTAAATCTTCAAATACTTCTTTTTTTTCTAAAAGTTGAGATGCTTCAGGGGGCAAATCTGCTTCAGATAATTCACGTTTAATAAAAAACCTTGCAAGTTGTGCAATGCCTTCTTCTTCAGCGCCAATAGAGGCCTTATTAGAGAAGGCTGAAGCCTCTACTTTTGTTTTTTGCCAAATGTTTCTCTTTGAACCAGGATAGAATTTCTCTCCAAGTAATTCACATCGCGCTATCTCTAGTTCATTATATATTTCCTTCGCTTGCTCCCCGGATGGATCATATTTTGAGAATGTTTCTTCATCTTTAAATCTTGCTTGCAACGCCAGGGAGTCTGCTATCCCTCTAACTTTAAACAGCTCAGCCTCTGTAGGTTCTTTGCTTATCTGAGGAAGTTTTATTACATCTCCATAATCGCCACTAGGGTCTGCAGAGAATTTTATCTTAAGAGTTTCATTTCCAGATATAGCCCTTGTTGTCTCCGATATCGATTTCTTGATACCATCATTTACCTCAGATTTTTTCTCTTTGTTCATATTATTCGGAGGAGGCCTTTAACAATATGCTCTCTGGTAATTCTATGTCGAAACAACGTTGAAAGAATTCGGAAACTGTTGATCTCTCCAGCTCGTCACATTTATTTAAAAAACTCATCCTAAATGCAAAAGCTATGTCATTAAAAATGAGCGTGTTTTGAGCCCAAGCTATAACTGTTCTTGGAGACATAACAGTGGATATATCTCCACCTATAAACGCTTTTCGTGTTAATTCGGCGACTAGGACCATCTTTTTAATATCTTTACGACCATCATCAGTCCCATATTCTGGGCAATTAGCAACAATGATCTCTTCCTCTACTTCATTTTTAAGGTAATTAAGAGTAACTACCAAAGACCAGCGATCCATTTGTCCCTGATTTATCTGTTGAGTTCCGTGGTAAAGGCCAGTTGTATCACCGAGGCCAACTGTATTTGCAGTCGCAAATAGGCGGAAATTAGGATGGGGTTTAATTACTTCATTTTGATCCAAAAGAGTTAATTTTCCTTCGGTTTCTAGCACTCTTTGTATAACAAACATTACATCTGGCCTGCCAGCATCATATTCGTCAAAAACTAAGGCAGATGGATTTCGTAAAGCCCATGGAAGAATTCCCTCTTGAAATTCAGTAATCTGCTTGCCTTCCCTGAGCTTTATCGCGTCTTTCCCTATAAGATCAATACGGCTTATATGGCTATCGAGATTAACGCGAACACAAGGCCAATTTAATCTAGCAGCAACTTGCTCAATATGGGTTGACTTTCCTGTCCCATGATATCCCTGAACCATGACTCTTCTGTTTTTTGAAAAACCCGCCAGTATTGACAATGTTGTATCATCATCAAAAACATACGATTTTTCTACTTCAGGTACTCTTTCTGTAGGGGATTCAAATCCATAAACTTCCATATTGGTATCTATTCCAAATACTTTAGCTACATCAACTTTTTTCATTGGAATATTTTCTTCTCTCATTATAGATCCTTACGTTATGGCTTTTTTAGTTTAAATGATTAATCAGTCTTCAAATCGGTTGCTATTTCTTATTTGATCCCATGCCCAAACAACCTCTGTCATTCTCTCTTCATCGTCCCTTTTCCCATCATTTGTATCAGGATGCAAATCTTTAATTAGGACTTTATAAAGTTTTCTAATCTCGTTTTTTGTCATCTCCTCTGTTGCACCCAGTATTGAAAGAGCTTTCTGTTCAGAGTGATTAAGTCTTTTTTTTGTACTTATTGAATTAGTATCTTTTTTTGTTAAACCATCAATAAAGCTGTATGGATCCTCTATTCCAAACCTTAGCTTAGAGTTGCCGTCAGAGTGAGACCTGTTTACAGACGATTTGGAACCAAAAGGTTTGGTCTTTCGACCCCAGGTCTTTGACAGGTTAAGTTCCTTTTCAAATTCTTCTTCTGAGTGATTTTTAAAGTAATTCCACCGAGTATTGTACTCTTTAACATGCTTGAGACAGAACCAGTGAAAATTATCTAAATCTTTTGGAGATTTTGGAGCTCTATACTTTGCTTCTTCAGAGCAACCCTCAACCTCGCACGTTCTAACGGAAGACTCAAAACCTCCAGAGGCGGAGCCTCTTTTTGATCGTCTTTTTTTATCCGCAGATACTGATATATCGAAATCAAGGAAAGATTTGTTTTGCATCTCAAAATTCTGTTATAAATACGAAAGCTTATACAATAGTGCCATTATAAATATAGCCAAGAAAAAATTTAAACTTTTGGATAAAATATATGAATTATGTTGATCTAATCGAGAAAACGTTGCGAGAATGCTTTGAACCCGATTTGTTGGAGATTTTGGATGAAAGTGAGTTGCATCGTGGGCATGCTGGATTTAAGGAAGGAAAGCAGACTCACTTTAGGGTAATAATTAGTGCAAAAACTTTTGAAGAAATGTCTAGAATATCTAGAGAGAGAGCTATTCATAAAGCTTTAGGTTCTGGCATAATGCAAAATATCCATGCGCTATCAATAAAATTTAAATGAGATTGTAACTAATATGGATGATCATGAATTAGACGGGAGCTTTAATAGTCTGTTATTTATGAAAAACAGAAGTTTAGAATATAAAAGCTAATCATAGGCTTTTTAGTGGACATCTATTGAGGAGATCATCTTTTGATCATTTAAGTTTTTGGTTCACAATCTGATTAATAATCTTTGGGTCCGCTTTTCCTTGAGACTTCTTCATTACCTGACCGACAAACCAGCCAATTAATTTCGGGTTGCTTTTGACTTTATCTACTTGCGCGGGATTTTCCTTTACAACATCATCAACTATTTTTTCAATAATACCCGTATCTTGTACCTGTTCCAGCCCCAACTCATTGACTAACTCGGCTGGATTGCCTCCGGATTTCCAAATGTGGTCAAAAATCTCTTTAGAGCCCTTGCTCGATATTTTATCTGACTTTATAAGATTTATTAATTCTCTCATCTGTTTTACTGTTATCGGATTTTCTTTGAAAGACAAATTACCTTTATTTAGTCGACCAAATAATTCATTGATAAGTAAGTTTGCTGCTATTTTCCCATCCGTATTCGTTGCTATTGCCTCGAAAAACTCTGCTGTTACTTGTTCAGCAATTATTACCTCAGCGTCATAAGGTGTAATGTTAAAGTCGTCAACAAAGCGAGATTGCTTTTGGTCAGGTAATTCGGGAAGATTATTTCGAATTTTATCAACCCACTCCTTTTTTATCTCCATTTTTAATAAGTCTGGACAAGGAAAATAGCGGTAATCATGTGCGTCCTCTTTACTTCTTAAGGGACGAGTTTCATTCTTACTTGGGTCATACAGACGTGTCTCTTGTTTAACGCTTTTACCAGCTTCTATGAGTTTGATTTGTCTTCGAGCTTCAAAATTGATCGCTTGTTGTATAAATTTTAGTGAGTTCATATTTTTTATTTCGCACCTTGTCCCAAGCAAGTCAAAGTCACCAGTCTCTACAAAAATCTTAAAGGTGTTGACCTCACAAACTGAAACATTTACGTCTGCTCTTAAGGAACCCTCTTGCATATTGCCATCACACGTTTCCAGATACCTCATTATCAACCGCAATTTTTTTATATATTCCACAGCTTCAAAGGGGCTATTTATTTCCGGTTTAGAAACGATTTCCATCAATGCGATACCGGTTCTGTTCAAATCCACAAAACTTGTGGTTGGATCCATGTCGTGGATCGACTTTCCTGCATCTTGTTCAAGGTGAATGCGTTCTATGCCCACTTCTTTTGGTAATTTTTCTTCAGATTGGATCGCTATTTTACCTTTGCCAACGATGGGCTCATATAATTGGCTAATTTGGTAACCTTGTGGCAAGTCAGGATAGAAGTAATTTTTTCTGTCAAATCTTGAAACAAGATTAATTTCTGCATTTATTCCCAAACCAGTTTTAACTGCCTGCTCGATGCAAAAAGAGTTTACAACAGGTAGCATGCCAGGCATACCCGCATCGATAAAGCTTACATTGGAGTTTGGTTCAGCGCCAAATTGAGTTGAGGCACTTGAAAAGAGTTTAGACTTCGATGCAACTTGGGCGTGAACCTCCAACCCTATTACAAAAACGAAATCGTTTTTTGCTCCTTTTATTAACTGTGATTTTCCTAAATTCATTTCTCTTCATCTATTTTCTAGCAATGAGTAGCTAAACCCACACTTATAATCAATAAAAATTGTTATAAAATTGCCTTAATCTTGTAAAGTATCTCAGAAGTATCTGGTGAGAGGCTGTCGCTATCAGGAAGAGTATTTAAAGCTGCTTTAGCTTTTTGTCTGTAAATATGGGGTAGAAATTTTATTTGCTCAAAAGCCTTAGTAGTGCTTGCTGCGATTTGAGGGTTTTCTGGATCAATTTTCCCAATCCATTTTGCTATTGCTTCGTAGCCACGTCCATCTTTTTGATGAAAAGCATGAAAATTCCTTTTTGCAAAAGTGCCAATCAGAGCATTAAAGCTATTTGGGTTGAACATGTTGAAGTCCTTATGCTTTGTAAGTTCGCGAAGTCGAGCTAAAGCTACGCTAGGAGTCGCATATTGTATTTGCATAGCAAACCACTTATTCAGTAACACCTTGTCTTTTCCATACTTTAAGTAGAATTCTTTGATATTTTCTATTTGATCCTTTTTGACAATGTAGCTAATTAAGCACGAAGTCTTTAAGCTCATATAATTTGAATCATAGAAAATAACGTTTAGGAAATCATTAAGATAATTTGTATCTTTATTTAAAAATATTAGTGCACAAGCTAACGCCCTCTCTTGATAACCTGAGTTGCTTCTTAAATATAATTTCTGGTGTACGAAATTCTCAAAATAGGAAATAGAGAAATTCTTAAAATATTTCCTATATAAACTTCTGTATTTTCGTAGGTTTATCTGGATAGTCTTAGGATCAGGTGTCTCTGTTTCTAACAGTTTATAGAAATACTCATTATCACTGGGTAATTCTAGGAGCTTTGCAAATAGTGACGGCCTATCTAATTTATTTATAAGTATTTTATGAGTTCTCGAAATAATACTCTCTGCATAAGATTGTTCGGAAGTAATTTTCTCCAAAACTAAAAAATCAAGGTTCTTTTTAGCCATCCATACACTGACAAAATCTGTCTCAAACTCCAAAATAGAGAACATATCGTCAATTGATTGTTTGAATTCAACTGAGACCGGAGCGAGAAAAGAGTTTAGTAGAGAAAATGTTGGTTTTTCATTTTGGTTCTTCAGTTCGATTGAGGAATTTTTTTTATCAAGCACCAGCGTTTTCCTAGTCTGTAAAAAACGTCCCTCACTGCTTAAAATATTGTACGTTATGGGCATAACTTTATTAGAATATTTTCCGGGCCTTGAGGGATTTTCTTGTTTAAATGTCACTTTGTAATTTTTTCTCGTATAACTTTCGGAAACAACCAATTTTGGTGTTCCTGATTCATGGAACCACTTAAAAAATTTGTCTAAATTTTGTTTTGATACAAACTCAATAATTTTTTGAAAATCTTCAAGTGTTGACGCACATCCGTCTTGACTTTTAAAAAACAGGTCCATTCCTCGTAAAAATTTATCTTTACCAATAATTGTTCTCAACATTCTGATAATTTCCGCGCTTTTTTCATAAACCGTTGCAGTATAAAAATTATTTATTTCGAGATACTTACTTGGTCTAGGAGCATGTGATAGCGGGCCTGCATCCTCCTTAAACTGATGTTTTATAAGAAAATCTATTTCATTTATTCGGGAAACTTCTTTTTCTAACTGGTCTTCGACGTATTCTTGTTCACGCAAAACAGTGAGCCCCTCTTTCAAACATAGTTGGAACCAATCGCGACATGTCACTCTATTCCCAGTCCAATTATGAAAATATTCATGCGCAATAATTGCTTCTATATGTGCGTAGTCTTCGTCTGTAGAAAGATTTTCGTCGTAAAGTATGTATTTGGAATTAAAAATATTGAGACCTTTGTTTTCCATTGCCCCTGCATTAAAATCATCAATGGCTACAATATTGAAAACATCTAAATCATACTCACGACCATAAGCAATTTGATCCCAAGCCATTGCTTTTTTAATGCAATTTAGGGCATGTTTTGCTTTGCCAATATGCTCTTTTTTATGAAAAACTTTTAATGTTATCTTTTTGCCTGATGCAGTTGTAAAAGACCCTTCATCAAAGATTAGATCACCTGCTACAAGCGCAAAAAGGTAGCTAGGTTTTGCAAATGGATCAAACCATTCAGAGAAATTTTTTGAAATGGTTAGCGGATTCCCGTTAGATAACAAGTGAGTATATGACCCATGTATTCTAACATTATATGTGGAAAGTACATCCGGGCGATCTAGAGAATAGCAGATTTTTCTAAATCCTTCCGGTTCACACTGTGTCACAAAAATACCATCAGATAAATATAAACCTTCGAGGGACTTATTTGTCGTTGGGCTAAGAACATTTTCCATCTCTACCCGAAAGTCTCCTGACCCAAGAAATTTTTTAGGTATAATTAGTTCCTGTTTCCTTAAAGTAAGGAGTTCTAATTCAACGTCTTTGCCGTCTATTTTCAGATAATTCAATCGAATATTCTCTCCCTGTAACACTAAATCTATCGGTTTATCATAATTAGGTGCAAAGATAATCTCAGATTTAAGGATTGTTTTTTCATAGTCTAAGAAAAACTCTAGTGAAACAGCCTTTTGTCGATAAAGGGGAGGAGTGTAATCTTTAAGCCATGTGTATTTAGGTTTAGCCAATATACCTCCTTTGCGTGGACTTTGACTTATCCAACTATATGTTTTAATAAATAACAGGAATTTTTGAAAAGAGTAGCCATTTAGCATTTGGCTATTTTTCACATCGTTTTGGAGAATACATTGAAACCAGTTGTAGGTATAATAGGAAACTCACATTTGATAAATGATACCTATCCGGCTCAAACGACTGGGTTGATGAACATTGAACCAATAATGGAAATATGCAACGCAATTTCGCTTGTCGTACCAGGTGTTCCAAAAAATGCAACTTCTAAAGAACTGATGAATATATGTGATGGTTTCATCTTTACTGGTGGGCGTCCAAATGTGCATCCAAAATTTTATGGACAGAAAGCAACCAAAGAGCATGGCGAATTTGATTTGGGAAGAGATCAAGTTGTTATTCCACTGATAAAGGAATGTGAAAAGATTGGAAAACCTATTTTAGGTATTTGCAGAGGTTTTCAAGAGTTCAATGTTGCCTTTGGAGGCTCGCTACATCCTGAAATAAGAGACTTACCTGGCAGGATGAATCACAGGATGCCACCTGATGGTACTTTGGAAGAAAAATTTGCTCTAAGGCATGAGGTAAACTTTGTAGCAGGGTGCGTCTTTGAGCAGGTATTTTGTGCAAAAAAGATTAATGTCAACTCATTACATGGACAGGGTATAGATCAACCAGGAAAGAGAGTGTCAATAGATGGCCGTGCTCCTGATGGCACTCCTGAAGCCATATCAATTGTCGGATCAAAAGGCTTTTGTCTGGCAGTACAGTGGCATCCGGAGTGGCAGGCTTCGAGAGATACGAATTCAGTGAAGCTGTTTTCAGCTTTTCGCGATGCCTTAAACAATAAAAATTTTGTCATTAATGAAGAGAAATTGGTTGGGTAGTATAAATAGACGGCTAAGTGTCGCGCCTATGATGGACTGCACTGATAGGCACTGTCGTTACTTCCATAGGCAACTGTCACGACATGCTCTGTTATACAGTGAAATGATTGTAGATAGAGCCATTATCTTTGGCAATAGAAAAAGATTTTTGAGTTTCAATCCTATTGAACACCCTGTTGCGCTACAATTGGGGGGAAATGATCCTAGGCTTTTGGCTGAAGCTACCAAGATAGCAGTAGATTTTGGATATGATGAGGTCAACTTAAATGTTGGTTGCCCATCGTCAAGAGTAAAATCTGGGAATTTTGGGGCTGCTCTTATGAAAAAGATTGACTTAGTTAGATCTTGTGTGGATGCCATGAAAAACTCAGCAGGAAAAATCCCTGTGACCGTAAAGTCAAGGATCGGAGTTGATAATCAAAATCCTGAGGAAGTACTACCTGAGTTTATATCCAAGGTAGCAAATTCAGGTTGTAACGTTTTCATAATACATGCCAGGAAAGCTTTGCTCGGGGGTCTGTCCCCAAAAGACAATAGAAAAGTTCCACCACTCCAATATCCGTTAGTTTATCAAATGCAAAACAAATTTCCAGAACTTGATATCATTTTAAATGGAGGGTTAACAGCAATGGAAAATATTAAATCATGTTTAGAAAAGTCTGTTTCTGGGGTGATGATTGGTCGAGAAGCGTATGAAAATCCATCAATATTATTGAGAGTAGATAGAGAAATTTTCGACCAAAAAGAGAAGGGCAGAAATATGCGAGATGCTATCTGGAATATGATTGAGTATTGTTATAGAGAGAAAGCTGAGGGGACAGCAATTAGAGTAATTTTAAAACATTTGAAGGGAGCATTTAAGGGGCAAGCAAATTCAAAGAACTTCAAACAGCTTCTATTCTGCAATCAAACAGAAGATTCAGAAAAATTAAAAAAGCTTCATAGCTTGGTTGCAAGTTATTGATAGTAAAAGCTCCCTTTCTATTTTCAAATGTGGTAAAGTAAAAACTTATCAGGTATTTTTATGCTGTATGTACTTCAACCGATCCAGTAAATTTTGTAAAATTAAAACAGCCGCAACAGAGTCAACCACCCGCTTCCTTTTTTTGCGAGATAAATCAGCTGACAAAAGCGACCTTTCGGCTGCAACTGTTGTTAGTCTTTCATCCCAGAATGTTATGGGAAGATTAACTATGGTTGAAAAATTTTTAGCAAAATGACGAGTGGACTGACATTTTGGTCCCTCTGACCCATCCATGTTTAGAGGTAGCCCAATCACTATTCCACAAATTATTTCTTTATCTATTATGGCTTGGAGATCTAAAGAAAAAAGCGAAAATTTTTTCTTTTCAAGAGTTGCATAGTTTGAAGCTATACTTTGAGTTCTATCTGAAATGGATAGCCCTACTCTTTTTTCTCCTAAATCTATGCCTAGAAATGGACCAATTCGTTGCGTCTCGTTGAAAAAGTCATTTATGTTTTCTTTAATCATTTAAATTTTTTAGATCATTGGAAAAGCCGATTTTTTTAAGTTTATTTTCAAGCAAAATCAACTTTTCTGTTCCAAGTAAGTTTTCCCTTTTTAATTTTTTAAAAGCTTTAATTGCATCATTATACTCTTTCCTTTCCAAGTGCTCTAAGGCCAAAAAAAAGTGAGTATTTTCGTTAAAGGGGTATTTAATTTTTACTTTCTTTAATATTTCGGATGCTTCTATTGAGAACCTACCTTCAGCAGCAATAATATATGTGTCTAGCAAAAGAGCATAATCATTTATATTCGCGGCTGATTTCTTTAAAACCAATACTTTTTCTTGGGCTAAACGTGCTTCGTGATATTTATTCAAAGTTAGACAGGTCTTCACTAATAAACTGTACCCACGTATGTCACTTGGCCTTTTTGCAAGTGTCTCTTTTAATTGTTTATATAACAAAAGCAGCTTTGCGTTTTCATCGGTATCTGTTGAGTTATTGTCATCTATTACATACGCACGCTCTAATTTTTTTTGATGCAATTGTGGTTGAAGGAGATCAGGTCTTCCAAGGCCAAAATAGAGTAAGACAGTAACTAAAATAAAGCCCATTAGTGAAAGTAGGTTCTTTTTATTAACTATGATTTGTTCAGAAGATAAATATTTTTGTTGTTTTTTAGCTTTTTGCATCATTGAAATAAAATACCTAAAGGACAAAAACAAGCTTGTAAGGATCATTACAAATAGTAGAATTGAAAAGTACATTAGCTGTTTCTTGTCTAGATCATTAACTGTGTCAAAAAGTAGTATTTGATATATATTTTTTGATCTAGACAAACAAGGGTTAATTAGGGGGAATAAAATTTGAAAAAATACTCATTTTCATCCATCGTTACCGAAGCCTTTAGAGATAATCTGGGATGGGAGAAAGCTTGGGCAAAGCCTAAACCGAAAAAGGAATATGAGGTAATAATTGTGGGCGGGGGCGGCCATGGCCTGGCGACTGCTTATTACTTGGCTAAGAATTATAATGTTACTGATATCGCAGTGATTGAAAAAGGCTGGATTGGTGGCGGAAACACGGGACGTAACACTACAATAATCCGCTCCAACTATTTGCAGGAAAGCTCCATTGGTATTTATGAAAAGTCTAGATTTTTGTATGAGACGCTTTCGCAAGATCTAAATTACAATATAATGTTCAGCCCAAGGGGGGTACTCATGCTTTGTCAGACGGAGCATGAGTTAAGAGCAATGAAGAGAACATCGCACGCAAATAGAATTAACGGAGTAGATACGAAAATGGTTACTCCAGATGAGGTTAAAGAAATAGTACCAATTATTAATATTGATGGGCCAAGGTTTCCTGTGCTAGGAGCACTCTGGCAGCCTAGAGGTGGAACTGCACGCCATGATGCTGTGGCTTGGGGATATGCGAGAAAGTGCTCTGATTATGGTATTGATATAATAGAGCAGTGTGAGGTCGTCGGAGTAAAAAAGAAAAGGGAAAAGATAGTAGGAGTTGAAACCTCCAAAGGACAAATAAAAGCAAAAAAGGTTTGCTTTGTCGCCGCGGGCCACTCAAGTGTTTTGTCCGAATTAGCAGGTTTTAGATTGCCGATTGAGTCAGTGGCTCTCCAAGCGTTAGTATCAGAACCAATAAAACCAATCATAGATTGTGTTGTTATGGCTAATACAGTGCATGGATATTTGAGTCAGTCTGATAAGGGAGAGCTTGTTATAGGTGGTGGGGCTGATGGCTATAACAATTACAGTCAACGAGGAAGCTTTCTCCATATTGAGGAAACCGTGCGTGCCTTGGTCGAAACTTTCCCAGTAATAAGCCGCTTGCGACAATTGCGGCAATGGGGCGGGATAGTAGATATGACTGGCGATAGATCTCCGATAATTTCTAAAACGCCCGTAGAGGGTTTGTTTATAAATTGTGGATGGGGCACAGGAGGGTTTAAAGCTATTCCAGGGTCAGGTTGGGCAACAGCGGAATTGATTTATAATGAAGAACCTGGGAACTTAGCCGCTCCATTTTCAATGGACAGATTTTCGGAAGGCAGATTAATAGATGAAAGTGCCGCCGCAGCAGTGGCCCATTAAGGAGTGTAATGTTATATTTATTTTGTCCTATTTGCCAAAGAGATTGTGATGAAACAGAGTTGAGTTGTGGCGGTCAAGCCCACTTAATAAGAAGAGATCACACTTCCAGCGATAAAGATTTCTATAGATATCTATACGAAAGAAAAAATGATAAAGGCATTATTTTTGAGAGATGGAGGCACGTTTATGGTTGTGGAAAATGGTTCCATACGGCTAGATGTACTATAACCAACCAAGTGTTTGGCTCGTATTCAGCCAAAGATGCACTGCCACCCAAATCATTGCTAGCAAAGATCAGGAGTTCGAGAGTTGATTTTAAGGGTTGGATTAAATGAGTTCTAGACTGCCGCGAGGAGGTTCTCGGATAAACAGAGAAAAACTAGTTGATTTTAGATTCAACGGAAAAAACCTTAAGGGTTTTGATGGCGATACTGTTGCATCTGCTCTATTAGCCAATAATGAACTGTTAGTGGCAAGATCCTTCAAATATCACAGGCCAAGAGGCATATTCACTGCTGGTGAAGAGGAACCAAATGCACTCATGGGCATAGGAGAAGGATCTTTTTTTGAGCCAAATATTCGAGCTACTGAGGTAAAGATAAAACAAAATATGAATGTAAATTCACAAAATCATTGGCCGTCATTAAGGTTTGATTTTCTTTCAATTAATAATTTACTCGCCAGGTTCTTTGCTGCGGGCTTCTATTATAAAACGTTTATGTGGCCAAGAGCGGCATGGAAGTACATCTTTGAACCAATGATCAGAAGAGCCTCTGGATTAGGCAAGGCTCCAAAAGAGTATGATGAAGAGCACTATGAACACATTTATCATCACACAGATATACTAATAATTGGGGGTGGATTAGCCGGGATTACAGCTGCCAAAGCACTTAGGGACAGAGGTCTTTCTGTAATGCTTTGTGAGAAAGATAGTGTGATGGGTGGAAGGTACCTTCAGGATTGCAAATCGGAGGACCGAGAGCGATATAAAAAATTGTATGAGAGTAGTATAGAAATTTTGAAAAAGTCCAAGGATATTGCTGTAAAATTAAACACTTGTGTTACTGGAATCTTTGACCATGGGTTTGTTTTAGCTTATGAAGAAAATCAAGGTCTCAATATAACTACAAAAAAGGCATTATGGAAAATTCGAGCAAAAAATATTATTCTTTGTACCGGGGCAATTGAAAGGCCAATAGTTTTTCCGGATAACGATTTGCCTGGAATAATGTTGGCTGCATCAGCTCGCGATTACTTGCAAAAGTACGGTGTTTTATTAGGAGATCGGTTAGTCCTTACAACGAATAATGATTATGCCTATAAAACGGCTATTGAACTAAAACAAGTGGGTATTGATGTGCCAGTGGTACTCGATGCGAGAGCTTCATCTGATGGCCCACTCGTTAAAGAGGCTGGGGCCTTAGGCATTAGAATACTTTTTGGAAAATGCATAGGTAAAGTCGAAGGTAAGAGAAAAGTAGACGCAGTCGGTATTTGTTCTGTTAATGGTGAAGGAACGATTGAAGAATTAATCTCTTGCAATGCAGTAGCCGTTTCTGGTGGATGGACACCAAATGTAAATCTTTGGTCACATTGTGGTGGAAAACTTATATGGGATGGCGATTTGGGGTTTTATAGGCCCGATCCTGATAAGACACCAGTAGGTAAAGATGGTGAAACCAATATGCTGGCCCTCGGTGGTTGTGCAGGCGTATTTAGCAACTATGATATCCAGGATCAAGTTCCTCGGAAAATCAATCAATTTGCATCACGGCTTAAAATTAAATCAAAACGATATATTGAGCCTAACATATTTTCTAAAGAGCTAGAAAGAAATGCCCCCCCGGTCTTCGTATTACCTTATGGAGCATCAAAAGATAAACAAAAGAGGATGTATATTGATTTTCAAAATGATGTAAAAGTGAGTGATTTGCAACTTGCAGCCCAAGAAGGGTTTGAGAACGTAGAACATGCAAAAAGATACACCACCTTAGGGATGGCAACTGATCAAGGTAAAACATCAAGTATCAATGGTATTTACGTGTTATCACAGAGTTTAGGAAAATCTGTTGATACCATTGGGCACACAACTTTTAGACCGCCTTATAAACCAATTCCATTAGGATTAATCGCTGGTCAGTATACGAAAAAGCTGTTTAAGCCCATCAAAAAAACTCCAATAGACAAGTGGAATTCAATAAACAACGCAATATGGGAACCCGTAGCAGATTGGAGACGAGCATACGCATATCCCAAAGTTAATGAAAGTTTGGAGGACACACTTCATCGCGAGGTCTTAAGCGTTAGAAAAAATGTCGGTCTCCTGGACTCATCAACTCTTGGAAAAATTATGGTCAAGGGCCCTGATGCAGGCCAGTTTTTAGATTTGATCTACACAAATATGATGTCGAGCTTGAAAACTGGGAAGTGCCGATATGGTTTAATGTGTAATGAAGCGGGTTTTGTTTTTGATGATGGTGTAGTTGCCAGGCTTAATGAACAAACATTTTTATGTCATACAACATCAGGGGGTGCCGATAGGGTTTATGCTTGGTTTGAAGAATGGCTTCAGACTGAGTGGCATCATTTAAAGGTATTTATAATCAACTTGACTGAACAATATTCACAAATAGCAATAGCCGGACCAAAAGCTAGGGAAGTTTTACAAACTTTTAAATCCATTGACCTATCTCCCGACAAACTACCTTTTATGCATTTCATGGAGACTTATATTGATGATATCTGGGTTAGGGTTTATAGGATATCCTTTTCAGGTGAGCTGTCTTATGAATTAGCAGTTAACTCTAATCAAGCGGAAGAACTATGGAATAAGCTCTTAAAGGCAGGAAAGAAATACAAGATACAACCATATGGAACCGAGGCACTGCACATTCTAAGGGCTGAAAAGGGTTTTATTGTCGTTGGAGATGAAACAGACGGGACCGTTACGCCTCAGGACTTGGGAATGGAATGGATCGTATCAAAAAAGAAAAACGATTTCATAGGGAAAAAAGCGTTTAGTTTGCCTCATCTAAACGCAAGGGTAAGGAAACAATTAGTAGGGATACTGACCCTTGATACTGACAAGGTTCTTCCAGATGGATGTCACGCTCTTGAAGACGGTAAAGCTATTGGGCACGTTACTTCAACCTATTTTTCCCCTACTTTGAAGAGATCAATAGCGCTCGGGTTGATTGAGAATGGTAGATCTAGAATAGGATCAGCTTTAGAGTTTGAGAGTTCGTCAAAAGAATCTATTTTTGCAAAGCTTGTAGATCCCAGTTTTTACGATATGGAGGGTTCTAAACAAAATGGATAAGATAAAGTTGGATTCATTTGTAGATGTTTACTTGATTGGCTCATTAAGTTCACTGAATATAAGATTGGACCATACCGATAAAAAAAGTGTAAGCGTTGTGAAAAAAAATATTGGTATCGAGCTGCCCTCTGCACAAAAGGCATTGGAGAGGAATGGCTTAACGCTTTGCTTTGTATCTGATGATGAATATCTCTTGTTAAACGAAAAGAAGCAAAACGAGAGCTTGCTCAATAAATTCGAAAAGCAAATGAATTTAACAACTGGGGTTGCGGAAAATACATCTGATCTAAGAGTATGGTTTCTAATTAAGGGTGATCAGGCTCTAAATGCGTTAAAAAAGGGAGTTCCGATAAACTTAGAAAAACTTCAGATTTCGGAAACTAATTTTTTGAGAACAAAATTAGGTGAAATACAAATAAATATTCTATTTAAATCTTACAACGAAATACTTGTATCGGTTTTAAGATCTCACAAAGAGTATATGATTGACTGGTTTGAAGTCTGCACAAAGCGCGGAACTGAGATTAATTTTGATTTTTAATTTCAGTTGTCCAAGAAGCTTCCAAGTCTCTTATTGCTTTTATTCTTTGCTCAGGTGAAGGATGGCTGAGTGTCCAAGTAAAATTAGATGAGGCTACTCCGGTCAACTTTTCTATTTTTTTTAGCAGGCTAATCTGCGGAGCAGTGCCAATGCCAGACTTAATTAGTAGCGCAGCAGCGTAAGTGTCTGCCTCAAACTCATCCTTTCTCGAGAGCCCAGAAATAAGAATTTGAGATAAGTACCTTCCAATTATTGAACCTATATATGGAATTAATCTGCTTAGTATAGTTGAGACAACTAGAGAGATTGCGCTCGCTGCGGAAAAAGTTATAAGACGTTTTCTTGTGTGTCCTAAGGCTAAGTGCCCTAGCTCATGTGCAATAACTGAAGACAATTCAGCGCCTGAAACTTGACCTAACTTATACTGATTGATAAAGCCCTGTGTTATGTAAATATTGCCATTCGGTGTTACTAAACCATTAACTTGTTTCTCGTTTAGCACAAATACTTTTAATTCGCTTAAATCGAGTATTGATTGAAATGCTTTTAAATAATTGTCAATAACTGGGTCATTGAAAGTTTGCGATCTTTTTTCAAGTTTCTTGCCTAAATTTCTGGACGAATAAATGGATCCTATGTAAAAGATCGATGCTAACAGAACTATTGGAAGAATTTTAGTAATCATTTTGGTTAGGAAAGGTGTCTCATGCCTTCTTTCAAGCCATTTAAAGTAAGAGGCACCATTCTATCTTCAAAGATTTCTTTTATAATGTGAGTTGAATGTGTGTATTCCCAGTGCTCTTTAGAGGTCGGGTTTATCCATACATAGTTAGGCCATTTGGTAATAGCTCTCTCGAGCCAAGTTCTTCCTGACTCATTGTTATAATGTTCATTGGCCCCTCCAGGATATTCTATCTCATATGGGCTCATCGATGCATCTCCTACAAAAATACAACGATAATCCTTTCCATATGTATTCATTACTTCAGTTGTGGGTGTTTGTTCAGTCCATCGTCTATGGTTATTTTTCCACACTCCTTCATAGAGACAATTATGAAAGTAATAGTATTCAAGATGCTTAAACGCCGTTCGGGCTGCGGAGAATAATTCTTCAACCTGTCTAATATATGCATCCATAGATCCACCAACATCAAAAAAAATTATAACTTTGATAGAGTTTCGACGCTCAGGTCGTGTTCTAACGTCGATAAAACCGCTTTTAGCAGAGGAACTAATTGTATTCTCAAGATCTAGCTCTTCATCTGCACCATCTCTTGCCCATCTTCTTAGTCTTTTAAGAGCTACTTTCATACCTCTAGTGCCGAGCTCTATATCGCTATCAAAGTTCTTAAAATCTCTTTTATCCCAAACTTTAACAGCACGCTTATGCCTGCTTTCATGTTGTCCAATGCGTATTCCCTCCGGATTATACCCATAGGCTCCAAAAGGGGATGTACCCGCTGTACCTACCCATTTGTTTCCTCCTTGATGGCGGTCCTTTTGCTCTGCCAATCTCTTCTTTAGTGTTTCCATCAACTTTTCAAAACTGCCTAAACTGTTTATCTTTTCCATTTCTTCTTTAGATAAAGTTTTTTCGGCCAGTTTTTTTATCCATTCATGTGGGATCTCAACTTTTTTGAAAACTTCTTCTAGTTCGATTTGCTCTAGACCTTTAAATACGTGTGAAAAAACTTGATCAAACCTGTCGATATGCCTCTCGTCCTTAACAAGAGAAGAGCGGGCTAAATAGTAAAAATCATTAACGTCGAAAATCGCCACTCCTGCAGTTAATGCCTCCAAGAAAGTTAGGTACTCCCGAAGGGAAACAGGGATTTTGGCATTTTTCATTTCGTCAAAAAGATTTAAGAACATAATTCACCTTTTCCTTATTTGCCAAAAATAATCACAATCACTATGCCCAATACAAAAAATATTATAGAAAGTACTGTGGATCTATGCAAGATATCCAATATTTTGCGTTTTCGGTTTAATAAGATGCCTATTACCAGGCCGACTGCGGTAATTGTAACTAAGAACATTGCCTCTAATTACTCTCATTATTTCTTCTAGCCATAAAAGCAAGCCTTTCAAAAAGATGAACATCTTGCTCATTTTTCAATAGTGCTCCATGTAACTTTGGTAAAATATTTTTACCATCCATCTTAAGGTCATCGGCCTCAAGCTCCTCGACTAACAATAATTTAAGCCAATCTAACATCTCTGACGTTGATGGTTTCTTTTTTAAGCCAGGGACCTCTCTTACTTCAAAAAACTGATTGAGTGCAGTCTCAAGCAAATTTTTCTTCACACTGGGAAAGTGCACGTTAACTATTTTTTCAAGTATCTCCTTTTCAGGAAATTGAATAAAGTGGAAAAAACACCTTCTTAGAAAAGCATCTGGTAATTCTTTTTCATTGTTCGAAGTTATTATCACGATAGGACGGTTGGACGCACTTATTGTTTCCCCTGTCTCGTAAACAAAAAATTCCATTTTGTCTAACTCTTGAAGAAGATCATTTGGAAATTCAATATCGGCCTTATCTATTTCATCGATTAACAGGACAGCCTTACCATCTGTCTCAAAAGCCTCCCATATTTTACCTTTTTTGATATAGTTTTTTATATTTTTGACTCTTTCATCTCCAAGTTGACTATCCCGTAATCTGCTCACAGCATCATATTCATATAGTCCCTGTTGTGCTTTTGTTGTCGACTTAATGTTCCATTCAATTATTGGAAGTGAGAGACTTTCAGCAATTTGTCTTGCGAGCTCTGTTTTTCCTGTACCTGGTTCTCCCTTTACCAAGAGAGGTCGCTCCAGAGTTATCGAAGCATTAACAGCTAACGTTAAATCATCCGTGGCGATATATTCCGATGTGCCTTCAAACTGCATTGAAATTTCCTTTCTTATCCAATAAAAATTTTAAAATCATGTAGTGACAAATGTTTAAATTTGTATTATCGAATATATATGTTGAATTTCTAATCTATCTTATTTGGGGGAATTATGGGTTTAGATTTTATAAAGTCAAAAGAATTTTTGAATGAAAGTTACAGGCCTTCTGAAGATGAGCCTTTTATGAATGAAAGTCAGATAGAATATTTCAGGAACAAACTCCTTGACTGGAAAAAGTCGATTTTATCTGAGAGCAAAGACACAATAAAGGGAATGAAAGAAGAGACCAGAAATATTCCAGACGTTGCCGATAGAGCTTCCGAGGAAACTGACCGTGCGCTAGAGCTAAGGACCAGAGATAGACAGAGGAAGCTTATCTCTAAAATCGACTCTGCACTAAGAAGAATAGATGACGGATCTTATGGCTATTGTGAGGAAACTGGTGAGCCGATATCTTTAAAAAGATTAGATGCCCGTCCTATAGCAACACTAAGTGTTGAAGCTCAAGAACGTCACGAAAGGCGCGAAAGAGACCATAGGGACGATTAGACTGAAGAAAGATTTTGGGCGCAATAAATTACTGAATTTAAAAGTAGCGATAATCGGAGCAGGCATATCGGGTTTAAGTGCTGCATTGCTTTTAAAAAAATTAAAGTGCGACGTCACCGTATTTGAAAAAAATAAATATTTAAGAAATGAGGGCGCGGGTATACAAATTACCTCGAATGGCTCATTTGTGTTAAAAAAGCTGGGTTTGGACAAGCGGGTAATTAGAGCGGGAATTAAACCCAATAAGCTTTGCTTATTTGATGAGGATGATTTTAAATGTATTGGTAGTTTAGAAATACTAGAGCGACTTAAGGGTCGCTATGGTAGGTCATTTATTACGCTTAACAGATCGCTTCTAGTAAAAATACTATTTGAAAAAGTAAAACAAGAAAAAATACAGGTTAAATTTGGTTCAAGAGCACTCCCTTTAGTTGGAGAAGATGAAAATAATATTTCTATATCATACAATGGAAAGAAAATTAACAAAGACCTCATAGTTGTCGCAGATGGAGTAGGCTCCTCATGGAAAAAGACTATTTTTAGAGAAATCAAAAATAGGAGTATTTCACAATGTGCTTACAGATTTGTATTAAATAACACGAAATTACCAGCCATTTTTTCAGACAATAATATTAATCTTTTTTTTGGCAAAGGTAGACATTTTGTAACATACCCAACTGGAAATAATGGAATGATTAATTTTGTTTTTTGTAAGAGAGAAAGTGGGAAAATGATTAATGATTGGAAGGAAAAGGTATCAAAGCAACAATTTCTGAATGATTTTGAAATAGATGAGTCACTTCAAATCTGCCTCCCTGGTATAAAAAATATTTATAGATGGCCTGTAATTGAGAGTGAAATACCTATCACGCTGCAGAAAAAAAATGTGGTTATGGTGGGCGATGCTGCGCATGCGATGCTACCTTATATGGCGCAAGGTGCCAATAAGGCTTTAGAAGATAGTTGGGAATTATCGAAATGTATAAAGGAGTTTCCTTTAGATTTAAGCAAAGGATTAAGTAGATACTCAAAAAAGAGAATAAGGCGAATTCGCCAATTGGATAAAATTTCAAATTTTAACGAAAAGGCATATCACTTGGAACAGAAGATATTAAGAAGGACCTTCTTTGTTTTTTTAAGACTCATAACCGTATTCTCGCCAAATTTTTTTTTCAAAAGGCTTGATTGGATCTATAAGCATGAAGGTTGATTTATTTTTCATTTAGTGAAACCCAAACAGGAACGTGGTCCGAGGGGTTTGCTTGGCCTCTCAAAGTAGAATCTATCCAACTATCTTCCAATCTATCGGCAGCGTTTGGATTTAAAAGGATGTGGTCAATTCTAACCCCATTATTTTCTTCCCAAGCACGATCTCTGTAATCCCATTGAGTAAATATTGAATTAGACTCATCCAGTATTCTAATCGCATCTAAGTATCCCAAATGTAAAAGGCAATGGAACTTTGCCCTAACTTGAGAATCAAATAATGCATCTTGCATCCACTGTGTAGGGTTCTTGCAGTCATTATATTGAGGAATTACATTAAAATCTCCTAGGATAATAATTTCTTCTTCGGATGCCAGTGCTTTATGACAATAATCATTTAGCCTATCCATCCATTCCAACTTATACAAAAATTTTTCTGTACCTTTTGGGTTTCCATTTGGTAAGTAAATACATATAAATCTCTTTTTTCTGTAATAAACTTCTATAAAGCGTGCTTGTTGATCGTCGCAATTACCAGGTAAAATCTTACTTGATAATGTAGCTTCCCCTTTTGTTAAGATTGCAACGCCGTTAAACGATTTTTGTCCATTTAGGTAACAATTATAGCCAAGTGTTTCGAAGGTAGATCTAGGAAAATCTGCATCCTGAATTTTTATTTCTTGAAGTGCAACTACATCGGGGCAAGTACTTTTAAGCCACTCGAGTAGGGTATCCATTCTCGCTCGTACACCGTTAACGTTAAAGGTGACAATTTTCATATGCTTATTTATTCAAATGAAGGTGAGAAAGAAAAGCTTGTGCCACATCCACACGATGAAGTAGCGTTTGGATTACTGATTTTGAAACTTGAGCCTATCAGCTCTTCACTGTAATCAATTTTGGCACCCCCTAAAAACTGTAAAGATGCTTTATCTATTATAACCCTACAATTGCTTTTCGCGAAGACATGATCGTCTTTGTTAATTTTGTCCACAACACTAAAGACGTACTGAAAACCTGAGCATCCGCCTCCTTTCACGGCAATCCTCAAGATCTTGCTTTCACAAGATTCCTCTATCTTCTCAAATGCTCGGTCTGTTACCGTTGGAGGTATTTTTAGATCCATTTTTCTTTCTTTACATACGGGACTATACCGTAATATATACTTGGATAGTTAATTAGGCAAGCTGCGAGCATTTTTTTGAATATAGCTTCTGATCCCAATAAATCGTTAGGAAGAGTGTATCAAGAAGATCCTTGTTCCATTAGGTCTATTTTTCAAAGAGACAGAGATAGGATTATCCATTCCAAAGCTTTTAGAAAGCTGCAAAATAAATCTCAGGTTTTCTTCTCTACTACCAACGATATTTTTAGAACGCGACTCACACATACGATCGAAGTAAGTCAAATAGCAAGGACAATTGCAAACCATCTTAGTTTAAACATTGATCTTTGTGAGACTATCGCTCTCGCTCATGACTTAGGTCATCCGCCTTTTGGTCATTCCGGTGAAGAAAGCTTGAATAGTTTGATGGACGAAGTGGGAGGGTTTGATCATAATTTACAAACGCTTAAAGTTGTAACTATATTAGAGCGGCAATATGCACAGTTTAGTGGACTTAACTTATGTTTTGAATCCTTAGATGGAATAGTTAAACACAATGGGCCAATTGGTGATAACAATAAAATGATAACGGTTTTTTGGAATGAAAATATATCTTTGGGAGGGGATAGGGGCATAGATCTAAAGCTGCTGCCATCTTTAGAGGCTCAAGTCGCATCGTTATCCGATGATATTGCTTACTGTGCACATGATATTAGCGACGGGCATGAAGCAGGAATTCTATCTTTAATGAGCTTGCAGAGGGCCCCTTTTTTTCAAGAGTTTTTATGTTTAAAGCAATCTTTTGAGGTTCCAGTATCACTTTCAGTCGCTCAGGGATGCAGGGATTTAATTAAATATTTAGTGAACGACTTAATTGAACATTCCCGTGACAATATAAGAAATCTTTACAAAAATCCTGCTCGCATGAGTACGGCAAACCTTATTGATTTTTCCCCCGATACCACTAAAAAAGTGCTGGAATTAAAAAAATATCTCTTTAAAAATCTGTACAGGAGTATGGAGATAAATTTCATGAGAAGGGAAGCAGAGGGGGTATTGAAAGTCTTATTCGACCACTTTTTCAATAGCTTGGACGATATTCCAAAACTCCTTTCGGAGAACAGTTATTATTCAAGGTTTAAAAGTTCGAGACATAGAAATTTAAACCTAGTTGGGGATTTCATTGCAAGCATGACCGATAAAGAGGCGCTAGAAATTTTTGATACGATAAGAACGAAAATTCGATGAAACAGATCCAGGGGAGTGAAAATTGGATATTGTCAATATTTTAAGAGATAAAATCCTTAATGCCGTGAATGAGTATGCTGAGAAAAAAAACCTCAAGCAATCCATTAACACCGATATCGTCGTCGTTGAACGGCCAAAAAAACAACAGCAGGGAGATTACTCCACAAATGTGGCTATGGTGCTTGCAAAGGCGCTCTCTTCTAAGCCTAGGGAAATTGGGGAACTTATTAGGTCTAGGTTAAGAGAAGAAGAAATTGTAGAATCGGTATCACTTGATGGTCCAGGTTTTTTGAATATCACTATTAATCTTGAATTTTGGAATTTGCTTATTTCAGAGATAATGTCTAATAAAAATCTCTATGGGAAGTTTGATTTTGGTCAAGGAAGAAAAGCAAATTTAGAATTTGTGTCCGCTAATCCAACGGGCCCACTTCATCTAGGGCATGTAAGGGGGGCAGTATTTGGGGATGCTCTTTCCAGATTATTGGAGTTTGTCGGTTATCGAGTCACTAAGGAATATTATGTCAATGATGGCGGCGCACAAATTAATGTTTTAGTGCGTACTGTTTATTATAGATACCTTCAAAAGTTGGGAGAAGATATAGATCTTCCCGACGGCGCATATCCAGGAGACTATCTGTTACCATTAGCTGAGAATCTTATCGATAAGTTTGGAAAGAAACTTAAGGATATTGAAGAGTTTGAAAGAGATAAAATTATTCGTGAATTGTCTGTGGAATATATGATGAAAGTGATCAAGTCAGATCTAAAATCTTTGAACATTGAGATGGATAATTTTTTCTCTGAGCAAAAAATGATTAATTCCAACGTTATAGAGAATTCTATAAACAATTTAAAAGATAAGGGACTGATTTATACAGGAACAATCGAAGCCCCAAAAGGTAAGACTTACACTAATTGGCAGGCGCGAGAACAATTGTTATTTAAATCAACTGAATTTGGTGATGATATCGATCGACCAATCAAAAAATCAGACGGGTCATGGACCTATTTTGCTCCAGACATGGCATACCATGCAGATAAACTCAAAAGGGGCTTCGACGTGGTTATAGATATTCTCGGGGCAGACCATAGTGGATATGTAAGCCGATTAGAGGCTGTTATTAAAGCGTTTGCTGAAAAGAAAGTTGAATTTGAAGTCAAACTGGTGCAACTAGTTAAACTTATTAAAAATAAAAAAGTTCTTAAGATGTCAAAAAGAGCAGGGGACTATGTACTTATTCAAGATTTATTAGAGGAGGTTAGTCCTGACGTTATAAGATTTGTTATGTTGAGTAGAAACAACGATGTTCCATTAGATTTTGATATTGATCTAATGCTTTCCAAGTCAAAAGATAATCCGGTATTTTATGTCAATTATGCTCATGCCAGGATTGTGTCGGTGTTAAAGCGAGCAGCAGAATTGAAAATGTGGCCAATAACTGGTGAAGAAGACTTACAGAAAAGAACAACCCCCTTCATAGAAAACGAGCTTGCGTTGGTAAAAAAGCTATCAGAGTGGCCAAATGTAGTTAAACAATCTGCGAAGTTTCATGAACCTCATAGAATAGCTTTTTATTTAAATGAAGTTGCCTCCTCTTTTCATAGTCTATACCAGTCCTCAAATGCATATGGCCAATACAGGTTTATCGTTGAGGGTTCACCAGATTTGTGCACCACCCGTTTAGCTTTGGCAAGTTGTACTCAGATAGTTATAAAGAATGGGCTGTATCTTCTTGGTATTGTCCCATTGGATGAAATGTATTAACATCTAAGAAAAAATGAGCAAACAGGCAGGCGACATTACAACTTACAATGGAGATAAGAGAACCACATTAGATTATTTTTTAATAGTCGGTGGTTGGTTGGTTAGCTGTATATCATTGGTGACCATAGGGCTTATAGCGTATTGGGCAATTAAGATTCCAGAAAAAAGCGTAAATAATTTGCCGATCATAAACGCCTTAAAAGGAGATATAAGGATTGAGCCTGTGAACCCAGGTGGGAAATCATTTAATGACGAAAATTTATCAATTTACAAAAATCTTGATAATGCTCCGAGCATACCAGAAAAAAGTGACATCATTCTTAATAAAACCGATCAAAATTTTGTGAATCTTCGAGAAGAAATAAAAACTAATGAACTTAGTAAAAGTGATAAGAAGGACTTAAGTCTAGCCATTGAGGATGCGCTTAACGAGGTAGTCAATAGCGCTCAAGAAACCGATCAATCAAAGATAGAAACTCCAGAAGACAGCCTAAAGCTTTACTTAGGATCATTTGACTCGTTTTCAAAAGCTGACAAGTTTAAAAATGTTGTAAAAGACAGAAACGATCCTTTGCTCAAGCCAAACAACTTGAAAATTGTAGAGAATTTAGAAGGCGATAAAAAATTTTTTACAGTTCAATTGATAAATATTGGCTCTAAAGAGGAGGGTGAGAAACTATGCTCAATGCTGTCCAGTAGACAGTTCTCTTGCTTGTTGTTTAATAAATAAGGTATTAATCAATCAGAAATGAATGACTCAACAGAATATTATGAGGATACCAAACCTGAGCTACATGTGAGTTTAGATGGATTTGAAGGTCCACTAGACCTTTTGCTTACCCTTGCAAAGAGTCAGAAGGTCGATCTTAAAAAATTACAGCTAGGTATTCTTGCTGAGCAGTTTTTAAAATATCTGAGGGATCAGAGATTTAAATCGAAACTAGAATTCGTCGGAGACTATCTAGTTATGGCTTCCTGGCTTACCTTATTGAAAAGTCAATTAATCATTCCAGAGGATGAGAATAAGGAAGAGAATGTGGATAAGATCAATGAACTATTGGCACTTAGGCTACAAAGGTTATCTTTAATAAGAGAAAAGGCTACTTGGCTATTTGATAGGCCTAAGCTTCTGCAAGATTTTTTTCCAAGCAGTATCGATAAAAATGAAAAAGTGATTAGAGAAGACTTATTGAAAGTTCAGATCTCTGATATCCTTAAGGCCTATATGGGGATTGTAGATAAGAAGAATTATGAAGTGTCATTAGCTTCAAAGGAGGAATATTTGTTTTTAGACAAAGCCATCAATTTCATCGAAGAGCAGGTGAAAGAGTCTACAGCAATATTAAGCTTTGCAAATTTAGTTAAGGCAATTCATGTTTCATCAGGAATTAATGCCAAGCGATGTGCAGCGTCCATTTTTTGTGGGTTACTTGAGTATACAAAATTGGGAAAAATTTCAATGAAGCAAGAAGGGGTCTTCGCTAGTTTAGAGTTAGCTAAAGTCAGAAATGAAATTACAGGTTAGCGGAGTGGTCTTTGAATAGCCAAAATGCACAGAGAGTTATTGAAGCCTTATTATTCACTTCGGCCGAGCCACTTTCTATAAACAGTTTGAAGAAAAAGTTGCCCGATGATGTTGATATTGAGGAAGTTATTGAAACTTTGCAAAAGCATTATGAACCAAGAGGAGTTAATTTAAAACGTGTAGGTGATGCGCTTGTTCTCCGAACTGCAAAAGATCTACGTCATCTTTTTATTAAAAAGGAAGTAACCAAGCGAAACTTATCTAGGGCCGCAAGAGAGACTCTAGCCATCATCGCATATCATCAACCAGTTACTAAATTAGAAATTGAAGAAATCAGAGGGGTAACTGTAGGGTCAGGCACTATTGATCTTTTGATGGAGCTGGATTGGATCAAGTTTGGTAGAAGAAAATCTACCCCAGGTCGTCCGATAACTTTTCAAATAACTGATCATTTTCTTGATTATTTTGACTTGAGTAGCGTAAAGGATTTGCCAGGAGTTAAGGAACTTAAAGATCTAGGGATATCTGTGAAAAAAATAAATCGAGTTTAGGCTACTGCCAGTTTTCAAAGTGCTTAGATAATTTAAGAGTTTGTCCCTGGTAATTAGATCCAATTAGCTCTCCATATGTAGCATGTGGTCTTCTAGCAAGCGTTTCATATATTAGCTTACCAATAATCTGACTATCTTGGAGAATAAAAGGAGTTTCATGACATCTAATTTCCAGCACGGCCTTTGATCGTTTGTCCTGTTTGCTACTGGTGAAACCGAAGCCCGGGTCAAAAAATCCAGCATAATGTACCCTAAACTCACCCATCTTCACCTCATAAGGAACCATCTCTGCTGCAGTTGAAGGCGGTATGTTAACATACTCCCTACTTCTAAGAATATAGAAAGCTCCAGGTGATAACGTTATGCAACCCTTTTTTGAGAAAAGTCTTTCCCAAAAAGTTTCTACTTTATAAAAGTTCAGCTTCGTTAAATTTATTGCTGGACAGTTTTCTCTTGCCTTGAAACCTACAGGCTTATTTCCTCTAGCTTTTAAGTCTACCGAGATTGTAATTCCGTTATCTATTTGTGTTAGATTATCAACAATACTAAATTTAGTATTAAGCTTTTCAAGTTGTCGATCGGTCATAATTTGTTGCTCATTACGAAATCGGAGCTGGTTTAAAGCTAGTCCTTCCTTGATGGTTATTGAAAAAGATATTGGGGCGATTTCCACATAAATTCTACCTTTGTAACCCTTCCTAACGTGGTCAAAACAGCTAGAGTTATCTGAGATTAATCTCGTTAATATGTCTAGTCTTCCGGTAGAACTTTTTGCATTAGCGACCGCAGAAGTGTCAGTAGGCAAACTTAATTCCTCTTGTATTTGTATGATATAAATTTTACCTTTTCTCAACGTTTTGAAAGTGCTGAGGTCAATCTCTTTTGTTTTTAATTTTGATAGCTTTTGTCTAACAGAGGCGTTCTTCCCAGGTAAAAAAGAAGCCTCGACTTCCCAACATTTTTTGGATAAACGCAAATCCATGCTAGCAGGCTGTATCTGATTGTCTGTAAAGGGTTGCTCACACTTTATGAAAGACTGCTTATACAAATCTGTTATTTGCTCTGCACAAAGTGCGCCTTTTTTTTTGAACAGCATCGGTTTACTCATTTTTTGGTCGGGCTAGCGAGATTCGAACTCACGACCTTTCGTCCCCCAGACGAACGCGCTACCAGACTGCGCCATAGCCCGCTATTTATTAAAGATTGGCTCTTGCTAGCATTTGGTCTCTTAATTTACAAAAAGATTTAAGTAGGGAATTAATTTGTTGTTTTTTCTCTTCACTGTCGAGTTTTTTAATTTCTAAAATTTTGTGGTTCGAATGGCTAAACTTTATTTTTATATTTTGTTTTTTACTTGTTGATCTTTCTATCATTCTCTTGCTTGGCTGAGAAATGACAAACTCTTTCCCCTTCTGTGCGATGGTGTCTTTAACTTTCTTTATCGTGTGATTTTTCTCATGAAGTAGGTCTTTAAGGCCTCTTAGAAAATCAATATCCCTTGGTCTATAGTACCTTCTTCCTCCCTTTCTTCGCATTGGTTTTATTTGTTTAAACTGACTTTCCCAGAAACGAATTACATAGGGTTGCAAATCTAATTCGCCAGCCACCTCGGATATGGTACGAAAAGCTTTTGGTGCTTTCTGTGTCTCAAAGTTTTTATTCAATGTTTTTCAGAATTGTTAATGCGCTCTTTCATCAGTTTCGAGGGCTTAAAACTTATAACCCGCCTAGCATTTATAGTAGCAGTTACGCCTGTCTTTGGATTTCTGCCTATCCTCTCCCGTTTTTGTCTTGGATAAAAAGTGCCGAATGAGGACAGCTTTACAGTTTCACCATAAATTAGTGCATTAGATATTTGTTCTAAGACAGTCTCTAGCATCAAAGCGGATTCATGTTTCGAAAGCCCTATTTGCCTGTAAAGTGCTTCACTAATATCTTGGCGCGTCAGCGTTTTACGATCCATTTTAACCTCTCCGTACAAGTTAATTTAACTATTATCGAGATGTCAACTTAAGTTTTTGGAGAATGTTCGACCGATTTTGTTTTGCTCATATTCTTTGCTAGCTTCAGGGCTGAATAGAAACTTTTAGAATCTGAGCTTCCATGTGATTTTATAACTAGCCCGTTCAAACCAACAAATACGCCTCCATTTAAAGTTCTAGGATCCATCCGCTCTTTGAGTCGCCTAAGTTTCTTTTTCATTAGCAGCCCCATAAATAACCCAGAGAGTGACAAGCTGAATTCATCCATAAAAAACTTTTTGATCAAATTTGCGGTACCTTCAGCTGTTTTTAAAGCAATATTTCCACTAAAACCATCGGTCACTATCACATCAGCTTTATCAGACGAAAAATCACTGCCTTCTACGAACCCAACATATTCTGTTGATCCTTCTTCAAAAGTTTGAATTAACATTTCAGATGCTTTTTTTAATTGTTCATTACCTTTATGTGTTTCTGTACCTACATTTAACAAACCTACCTTTACCTTTTGGGAATTAAACACTTTAGAAAATATGTTTGACCCAAATTTTGCGTAGGCTAGAAGATCTGATGATTGAGCCTTGATATCAGCGCCTGCATCGAGAACAACATTAAAACCTTTTTCAGAAGTTGAAGGCCAAAAAATAGCTATAGCGGGTCTTTTTACATTGGGAAGCCGTCTTAAAATTAGGGTAGAAATGGCCATCAAGGAGCCGGTATTTCCACATGATATTGCAACCTCCGCTTTTGATTTTTTCACACTTTCTATCGCGTTCCACATGCTTGAGTTTTTCCCTCCTCTAATGGATTGAGAGGGCTTATCTTCCATCTGAACGACTTTGTCACAGTGCCTAATTTTACACTTGTTTTTTATCTCTGGGTATATATCCAGTTCCTTTGCTATTAGGGTTTTATTCCCGTGCAAAAGGAAGTTGTCATTATTATTTTCATAACAAAACAGCCTTATTCCTCCTATTATATCTTCTATAGAGTTGTCTCCTCCCATACAGTCAACTGAGAGCGTGATTTTTTTCTCTTTATTCATTAGCTTTGAGGCATACCTAATCTAGCTAAGTCAAATCAATCTTCGTCATCACCAGCTTCAGATTCTATTTTGTTTATTACTCTTCTCTGCTTATTGCCAGAGCCGTAATAACCGCACGCGCCGCAAACATGGTGGGATAACTTCAGTTCTCCACAGTTGCTACATTCTCCATACTGGCTAGATATAATGCCGTCATGGGCCCTTCTTAAACCTCTTTTTGATCTAGTGATTTTACTCTTAGGCACGCCCATTTGGATTCCTCATTTGATTATCGAGCTTCAACACAGCACCATAAGCAAAATTGCGCTCAGCGCAAGTAAAATTTTTATTACTTTTTAAGCTTACCTAGAATAGAAAAAGGATTGTTTGCAGGAGAACTACTAAGTGGGGTCAAACGTAGCGAAGCACCCGCTTTCTTTGGGTAATCAGGCGTTTCTAGACTTATAGTCTCCATTAAAACCTCACCCAAATTTATCTCATCCACAATTAAATCATTGTCAAATGATTTCCCTGTCAACTCAAAAGTGCTTTTTTTTATTGGTATATTTTTCTTTGATTTAACAGTAAAGGTTCTTAAAACTTTTTTGGATATATTGGTTATTATAGGTTCAAGCGTAAGTGAACAGGGTTGTATAAGTTTCGCTGTGACGATACCTTTCAGAAATATCTGGGTTGCCGATTGCAATTTTAAGGTTCCGTTGATGCAGGCTTTTTTTGCTTCTAAAACATTTAACTTATCGGTTAATTGGTTTAAATCACCCTTCGAGCAAAAAAGGTCAAACTTGTATTCAAATTCTCTTTTTAGTTGGTCTAATGAGACCATATGAGTAAAATTATATATTTCTTGGCTTTTTTTCATGATATATCTTTACGCTATCGAAACTATAGGAATTTCTATCAACAATTTAAAAATGATTAAACAAAAAATTATATTGTTTCTTGCCGTATGTTTTTTTCTAGGTGCTTGCACAGGAATTAAAAGCAACAATGGTTATATGCCCGTGAAAGATAATATTGACCAACTTAAGGTTAATGTTACGACGACTTCGTCAGCAAAAAATATTTTAGGAGAGCCAGCGCTGATTTTAGGTAACCGAGAGCCTATATTTGTCTATTCCGCGCAGATTACTGATAGAGTATTGTTCTTCGAGCCTAAAGTCATCTCAAGAGATGTTCTAATCCTTTATTTTAACAAACAGAAGAAATTAAAGAAGCTTGATACGGTTGATTTAAATGATGGAAAGTATGTTGACCTTAGTGCGGATAATACAATTTTAAATGATAAAGAAAGATCATTACTGTCATCAATATTTTCTAACGTCGGTTTTGGTGGAGTTAGAGCGTTAGATTAAGTTTTCTTGAATTTTAAGGCGACACCATTTATACAGTACCTAAGACCAGAAGGGGCTGGACCATCTTCAAACACATGACCTAGGTGAGCTTGACAGTGATTACAATGCACTTCTGTTCTAATCATTCCATGAGAACGGTCTACTGTAGTTGCCACAGCATCCTTGGTTATGGGGTTGCTGAAGCTAGGCCAGCCAGAACCACTCTCGTACTTTTCAGATGATGAGAATAATTCCTTTGAACAGCAAATGCATGTAAATTGGCCGGGCTGTGACGGAAAACCGGGGTGCGAAAAGGGTGGTTCGGTTTCGCCTAGCTGGGTTACAGCATATTCTATTTTTGACAGCTTTTTATTTTCCACTTGCTTTTCCAGGAACTTTGAACATGTTACGATATAGTGTCGAAATAGGAAAAATCAAATGATAAGATATCGAATAGAGTTCGGCCAATCGGAAGCCAATCGGCTAAAGGCACAAAAATTTAGACAAAAAGTTTTTAGGGTGTCTGAAGATGGTATGGATGAAGACAAGTATGATTCAATATCCGAACACTGCCTTATATTTGATAAAAAAAGTAACGATAAGTTAGTTCTAGTTTTTAGGTCAAGGACATTTTCGAGTATGGAAGATATCCTTTATAGTTACCCTGCGCAATATTATGATTTGACAAAACTCTCAGCTTTACGCGTAAGACCTATGGAAATTGGAAGACTATGTGTCAATCCACATACTAGTGACCCATTTTTACTTCTGGTCGCTTTCAAATATCTCCGCTCAATAGTCTCGAGCCGTCAGGTAGATTTTATTTTTGGATGTACTAGCTTTGCCGGTGCAGATAATCCCCAGCACTTAGCAGCATTGAATTCTTTGGAAAAAAACCAAATTGCCAGCTCAAGCTTTCAAATTAAAAAAAAATCATCTGAGGTTTTAGATATAAAGAAAAAATTAATTGGCACTCAAGACAGTAAGAAAGCAAACAATCTTTTGCCTCCGTTACTCAGATTTTATCTCAGTCTAGGTGGAAGGGTCTCTGATCACGCCGTCATTGATAAAGACTTAGATACCCTACACGTTTTTACTTATGTAAATTTAAAAGAGAAAAAAAATCACTGATTTATATTTACATCTTAATGGATCGCTTTTTAATATTCGACCAAGTAATAGGGTCGTCTAAAAATTTTCTGATCTCTGAAAGAATAGTCGTTTCAAATTTATTCATGTTACACATCTCGTTGTAAACGTCTTCCCAATCTGTTAGGTGGTGCACATCGATGTTATTTCTTTCCAAATCACCAGTTGCATCATTAAATATGTTATATTTAAAAACTACTAAACTAAGATCACAGTGAATATTGTGTGCTCTTATATTGTTAACAAAGTTTATCTTAGATTTCCCGTCCGTCATTAAGTCTTCAACTAGCAAACTATTCTTTCCCTTTAAAATCTCACCTTCGATCAATTTATTTTTTCCGTAGTTCTTTGGCTGTTTTCTGACGTAAGATAGAGGGAGCCCCATTTTTTGAGCTATAACGGCAGCAAAAGGTATTCCCGCTGTCTCCCCCCCTATTATGTAGCTCGGCGTTTGAGGAGCCATATCAGATTTTATAGTATCTATCATCATATCTGTTATAGATTTGAAAGCTAATGGATATGCAATAATCTTTCTGCAATCGATATAGCTTGGTGACAAAAAACCCGAGGAAAGCTTGAAAGGGGATGTTAAACTGAAATTAATTGCGCCTATTTCGATAAGAATTCTAGCGGTAACTTTAGATCTTTCAATTTTACTCATTTTTCTTCACCAAGCTAAGCCTAATTTATTCTTTCCCAATACAGTTCATTGTAGGGGTTAAAAACAGTTATTTTTCCTGCATCGGTTTTGATATTTTTTATTGTGTTAACCGATCTAGACCTTTTAACATATCGTACCCTGTCTTGCTGTTGTTCTAAACCATAAAATCCCCGACCATTCTTTGACATAAATTTTTCAATTGTGTCCAAGGAATTATGTTTTTCGAATAATTGTATCAGAAGTGGAACCGCTAACGGGCTGCTGAATATTCCTGCACACCCACAGGCTGATATTTTTTTGCCATTAACATGAGGAGCGCTATCAGTGCCAAGAAAAAATTTATCACTACCTGATATTGCGGCTTGCACTAAAGCAAGGCGATCATATTCCGTTTTTAAGATAGGAGCACAATAGAAGTCTGGTCTTATTCCTTTCGACAGCATTATGTTCCTGTTTACCATTAAGTGATGGTTAGTGATCGTCGCTCCTATATTTTTGTGTTTCTCGATAAATTTAACAGCATCTGCAGACGTAATATGTTCGAGGACTATTCTCAAATTTGGAAAATTATTAATTATTTTTGCTAAAACTCTTTCAATAAAAACTTTTTCTCGTTCAAATACGTCAACCTTTTCATCAGTAACTTCACCATGTATCGATAGTATTACTTTATTTTTTTCCATCGCTTCAAATAAGGGGTAGAATTCAGCAATATTTGAGATGCCTGACTCAGAATTCGTCGTTGCTCCTCTAGGATACATCTTTATGGCCTTAATATACCTATGATTGCTGACTTTCTTGATTTCATCTTGCGTCAAACAGTTTGTCAAATATAGAGTCATATGTGGGGTGAACTTTATTTCCTTGGGAATATGCCTGCAGATCTCAGCGTAATAGTCTTCAGCTAATGAAATATTTTCAACAGGCTTATCTAAATTTGGCATTATAAGCGCTGAGCCAAAGTTATCATAAGTAAAAGGCAAAACCTGTGATAGAATGTGGCCTTCGCGTAGGTGAACATGCCAGTCATCGGGCTTTAGAATATCAAGGTGGGTATTTTCCATCGAGTAGGTCTCAATTTTTCAAGCTGTAGTAACCTTTGTTTTTATTCATACTATTTATTACCTTGCTTAAAAAGGAATTAAAATTTTATTGTAGAAAAAATATCTAAATCTATTCCAAAATAGAAATTACTGGTTTATATAATAGAGAAGTCCGCTAATCGCAACAACTTGAAAAGTTTACGAGGAAAAACCAGTGAATATTGTAGAAAAAAATCTTTCTGGAACTGCAGAAAAAGAGTTTAGAAATGGCGTGTCAAATGATGATGCGAAAAAGGCGCTTGAGTTGCTGTTGAAGTGGATAGGTGAGAACCCCCAGAGAGAGGGTTTAAAAGAGACACCTAAAAGGGTCTTAAAGGCTTATAAAGAGTGGTTTGCTGGTTACAATCAGAATCCTGTTGAAATTCTTAGTAAAACTTTTGAAGAAATAGATGGTTACAGAGAAATGATAAGTTTAAAAGACGTGGGTTTCCATAGTTTCTGTGAGCATCATTTCGCCCCAATTATAGGAAAGGTTCACATTGGGTATATTCCGAATAAAAAAGTAGTAGGACTATCAAAACTTGCTCGACTTATTGAGATGTATGCCAGACGTTTACAGGTGCAGGAAAAGATGACTGCTGAGATAGGTAATACTTTACAAAATCATTTAGATTGCTTAGGGGTAGGCGTAGTAGTTGAAGCAGAACACCATTGTATGTGTTCAAGAGGTATAAAGAAACAGGGATCACTTATGAAAACGTCGCACTTCACGGGTATATTCCTTGATAACTCAGACAAGAAGAATGAGTTTATGAGATCCATAAGCTAAAAACCTCGAGCCAGACTCAAGGCCAGAAAAAATGAAAAAAGCAAAATCATGCAAAATCCCGATTGTTTTCAACAAATAATTCTATTGCTTCAGAATTTTTGGTCTGACAAAGGTTGTATAGTACTGCAGCCTTACGACCTAGAGGTAGGAGCTGGAACTTTCCATCCCGCGACAACTCTTAAGAGCTTGGGTCCAGATCATTGGTCGGCTGC
>OZSS01000032.1_pt1 | contig 61278 bp, 86 predicted proteins | sample 1779911 | NCBI WGS metagenome assembly OZSS01 (sample SAMEA2603589, study PRJEB24840) | metagenome | biome: Water; feature: Photic zone; material: Seawater sample | place: Mediterranean Sea | collected 2013-11-12 | depth 10 m
GTTATCATGGATTATAGACTTGCTTCCATCATGGTATATTTGTAAATCACCACCAGTTCCAAAAACTGCTTTTACATTATCTGCAAACTCAAGAGCATCATCTGATTTATCAAAGACTATGTTACCATTAGCACCAGTAAATGTTACGTCATCATCAAATAAAGCAGTATCGCCAACATGAAGTGATGCTGTTGGAGTTGTTTGATTTATACCAACCTTACCATCTTGAAGAACTGTTATGGCTTCTACATCAGTTCCAGTTTGATTATCCATGAATAATGAAAAAGAATTATTATTACCTGTTCTTGAACCCATGTATTTTATAGTAAAACCATGTGTTCCGTCTGATGCAGTTGATGCTCTTAAAACACCTAAATCAGCACTAGCAAGATTACCTGTGGTTTTTATAGCAGTGCCACTTATTTGAGATAAATTTATTGTTCCAGATGTGGTTAATCCAGTTAGTGTGCCTACAGATGTAATGTTTGATTGAGCCGCACCTGTTACTGTAGCGGCTGTACCACTTACGTTACCAGTTACGTCACCAGTTACGTCACCAGTTACATTACCAGTTAAAGTACCTGTAATAGTAACACCACCACTTGTGGTTTCTAGTTTTTTTGAGTCATCAAAATATAAAGCAGCATGACCATCATCTCCCCCAAATTCTGCTATGTTATTACCATTTGATCTTTCTATAAGTAAATCATTAGGATTGGTTCTGTATATAATATCTACTGCGTTAGTTGAACTCGTATTATCAAAAAATCGTATAAAATTTGGACCACCACCTGTAATACCTATAACGGGATTTGACGTATTAGAAGTCAAAGTTACACTATTATCACCATTTAAGGCAAGAGCTTTAGATCCCGGCAATGTACAAAATATATCTCTTGTGCCAGAACTCCAACTTACAGCATTGTTAGAGTTTGAGCTTGATATAATAGTTGTACGGGCAAGGGTAGTACCAGAAGAAGCAAAAGTACCTAACCCTACCTCAAAATCAGTTCCATCAGTACAACAATAATATGTTGTATCACCATTACTTAAATTAGCGGTAAAAGTTTCAAAACCAGATACTGCACCACCTAAAGTATATGTTCCAGTGCCAGTTGTGGTTGTTGTTTCTTTTATCCTATCTGATAGAACAAAAGCCATTACTTAAGCTCTATGGTTAAGTTACTCGCATTAATTCTAAATATGTCTCCAGACTCAATTGTCTTAGATGCGTCTAAAGCACCTACAAACAGTATGTTACCACTACTTGATGCGTCTGCAATAAACACATGAGTTATTGTATTATTTGTTCCACCTGATGCTGGAAAATCTATAGCAGATGCATTTGTTGCAGTTTGTGTATCAGTTGAATCCGCTCCAACTGTTGTCCAACCTGATGCCGCTACTTGTTGTCTAGCATAGTTTGTGAATGTTGCTTCTGTTAAAGATCCAGTTTCTGCTGCGGATACGGCTGTTGCTAACCCTACATAGATACTGTCTCCCGGTGTTGCAAAACTGAGAGAATTATTTTTAAATATAAAATGTAATAACCTTCTTTCAAGATAATTGGTTGCTGCGTTTGCTGTCGCCATTTTATTACTCCTTCTTTAAGTTCGTGGTCTTGACGGAAGACCAGTTTTAAAAGCATCTGTATTTTCTCTAGCTTCTCCTAGATCTTTTAGACGCTCTAAATATTGCATATATAAACCATTGTAATTTTGTATAACATCTGGTTCACCCTTCATATAATTATACGCTTCTACAAGTGATCCGTAAAGTAAAGCATACGGAGCATTTGTACTTAACCAAGTTGTACCACTATCGGCTCCGGCGGTCAAACTTGCGGGTCTATAATAATAATGCAGTTCGATTGCATAGTTACTGTTTGGTGTTGGTGCAACTATAAAATTATCTACATCAAATCGTGCGTAATATTTTGGTAATCCAGTTGTTGTAGCTGCTGGTGTGTACTCTCTAATAAAGCTAACATCTTTTTTTAACAGGTACCCTTCCGATCCAGCTGTTGTTATCTGTAAAGAAAAAGAAGCCAAATAATCAGTTGGTATTGTTAAATACTGATCAGAAGCAGTTAAAGCACTTGTTACATTTTTTCTAAAATAATCAAGATCAACAGATTTAAATATTTTTTCCTCAGACGCTTTTATAAAATCATTTAAATGATTAACAAAGGTTGTTTCACTGTTATCCGTGTAATCTTGTATTGCTGTTTTTAAGGTTGCGTATGTAAAACTCATTTATTTCTCCAATGTCACTGGTCCAGATGTAGCTTTGTTCCCACCACCTCTAAGATTTCCTGTTGTAGCAGTTCCACTACTCGCAGTAAATGTATATGTATCATCACTAACTTTTGTAATAGAATAACCAGAAGCATTATTTAACACTGCTGAAGTAAAACCATCAAATCCTACTGTATCTCTAAAACGAACTGTATCACTTGTTGATCTTCCATGACTTTTCTCAATAACAGTGATGACTGCACTTCCAGAAGAACCAGACAAAAAGGGGTTTAATCCTAATAAATTTTCTACACTAACTTCTGTTCTTGAATCTGGTCTTGGCTCATATAGAGCTGTTGGATCTGGTCCTGGATAATTAGGTTCTAACTGTGGATGTTTTGCCTCATACTCATCCACACCTACTTTCAATCCATTCCATTCTTTTATCATATCACGGAGACGATAACGAAAACCAGATCGGTCTGAATAACCCCATGCTTTCTTGCCACTTGCGTACCTAGCCATTAGTACCTCAAGTATGATATGTTCGGTGTTAACTTAAGTGGTGTGCTGTTTGCATCTTCTGACATGGCTCTTTGAAACTCTTCTTCATAAACACTTTTTAATATTTGTATTCTCTCTGGTGCTCTTTTTATAGATATATAATAAGCAAGACCAGCTGCCATGCACGGTAAAAATCTAAAAGGTGCATCTGTTGTATTAACAAGAGCATCGGCATCTTGTATTCTTCTTACATAATAATAAACAAGAGTGTAAGAAGCATCTGGTGTAGACCAAAGGGTTATTGTAGGAGTTGTTTGTCTGTCAAAAAAATACTGGCTCGGTTGACCCGTATTTGTTTTGTTAGGTATTCTTAAATACTCACCACGGCTCATTTGTGTAAGTGTAAAGTCTGTACCAGAACTGTTTCGTAGCACAACTTCTAATAAATCGACAAATTCACTTGATAATGTATAGGTAGCAGTACCAGAGGAGACGGCTTTTGTTTCTTGCGTTACAGTCCATAAATTAAGTCCTCTGTTTGCCCAATCAGCAAACATAAGATTCAAAGAACGTCTTGCAGTTTTAGCATCGTAACCACTTCTCATCTCTAAGCCACATCTTTCATATGCCTCTTCAATGAGTTCTCCTACATCTAAATCAAAATCTCTTGAGTTTGAAGTTGCCATTTACTTTTTCTTTTCTGCCTTTTTCTTCTTTTTTTCTAAAAAAGCTCTAAGACCAGCATTCATTTTACCTTTAGCAGCCATGACTGGTTTTTTAACCATCGTGCCGCCCATCATTTTACCCTTAATTCTTCCTGACTTCATCATGCCTTTGCCAGTTTTAGCAGAGGGTTTTGCTTTATCTAAAGTTATTTTTTTTATCTTTTTAAGATCTCTCTTCTTACCAGCCATCACTTGCTCCTTTTCCTTCTTAATGATTGCACTCTTCTTGGCTTACCAGCAGGTTGACCCAACCGATTCTTTTGTCTTATTCTACTACGCTTTTCAGTAGAAGTCATCTCTTTAGTAGTTTTCGGAGTTTTTGAACTAATCCTTTTACTTGGGCGACAATAAGGCGTACTCCTCTTATCACCTTTTTGACGACCACACGCTTTACCTGTTTTAACATCTTTCCAGTCCTCCTTGAACCATCGTTTTAAAGCTAAACCTTTTTTTGTTTTTCGAACAGCCATTATGAATACTTTGTGACCTTACGTCTTCCAGACATTATAGCACCACAACCTCTGGCTATGTTCTTATTTTTTGACTTTCTTTTTGTCATTCTAACAACTTTGCCCTCTTTGGCAGTCATTGTTTCTTTTTTTACTTTTTCAATGGCTGCGTTTAATCCACCACCCATTGCTTTCTTTTTCTTTTTACCACCAGTGCCATAGTTTGCGGCCCCAACTTTTCTACATTTTGCAATAGCTCCTGAAGCATATGCAGATGGAAAAACCTTATATCTGGCTTTCACTTTATGGTAACATGCGTCTTTAGGCATAATATCTTCCTTTCATTATCTTCCAACAGGTACACATCCACTGTCTTTTTTTACATTTAAGACAAACCTTTTGAGGTTCACCTCTTACTACCTCTCCTTTTTTTAGAGGCACAATGTGCTTTTTCAGAAAATCCACGAGGTCTGGCACAATTGATTTTCCTCTTCCTCTTATCACTCCACTTCCTCTTACCTGGTGACTTTGTTATTTGTTGAGGCATTGAACCCCGCGAGATTGCCATCTATTGTCTTCCTATTAATAAAATCTATCCATAGAGTATGTAACATTTTGTGATTTTCTTCAACCTTTACCACAGTTACAGCAGTCTTTTTATCCACTTCGATAAGTGTTGTCACTATCCATGCAATAGATCCAGCAACAAGGACAATTGAAACTCCGTTCATAATTTCTTTAGGCTTTAACACTACCACCTCTTTTTTTAAATCTTTGATCCTTTGGTTTTTGAGGGAAACTTTTAGGATATACTTTTTTTATTGCCTTATTTAAGAAAGTCGTTCTTTCTTTTGGAGACATGTTAGATATATAAGTTCTCAACAAACGCTTTTGTTGATTCTCTGTTAAGTCTTTCATTTTTGGTCTTGGTGTTGGTTTTGCTTTCATTAACACTTCCATCTTCTTCTTGCTTGTCTTAATCGACTATTTGGATTTTTAGCTGCTTTAGGAAATTTTTTCATCTGACCTGCACTTCTGGCACAAAATGACTTTCTTCTTTTTGCAGCTTTACTTCCAGCTTTAACTTTACCAGTAACAGCAGTTTTTAATTTACTGCCCGGATTATCTCTTCGATAACGAGCAACCCCCGCCTTAGTCATTCCCGCTCCAGACTTAGTGGAACGGAAATACTTTTTGGTTTTAGGAGGTTGCTTGTCTCTTGTTCTAGCCATTACGATAAGAATATAGTTAGTTTGTTACCACTGCCAGTAAAGGCAGATAGATATGCACCACTCTCTGCTAGTATACCATTATCTGGAATATTAAGAGTGTGCAATCCAGTTGGAAAACTTTGTGATATCAATGTAGATCCGCCATTACCATCTGTTATGGTAAGAGCACCTGCTGCATTTCCAAACACTACTATCTGTCTTATCCTTGACCTCGCAGGTCCTACCACAGCGGCAGAATCTCCTTGGTTTACATTAAAGGCTTTTACGTCAGATCTTGTTCCTGCCATGATAACCTCCTATTAAGAAGCATCAGATGAGCTAGACACTCCAAGAAACTTCATCACTACTGTAGTATCTGCTCCTGGATCACCAGAAAGAACAATCTCTACTTCGTCTGCTGTCTCTGTAGCAGCTGTTGTTGTTCCTCCAGACATTCCTAGAACTCCATTACATGGAAAGAAGCCTTTGAAACCTGTGCTATTTACTGCGGCAGATATACCGTCAACAAATCCATCTGTGTCTGCATCTGTACCTATGTCGTTTAGTGTAACGCTATTAGAAGCTGCACCAGTTACGGCAATCATAACTGCCAAAGGAAGAAAGTTTGAAGGTATTCCGATTGCAGATTCTTTACCAGTTGTTGAACCACTAGCAACTGTGACAGTTGCGGTGTAAACAGAAAGTGTCATTTCACTACTGATAGCACCAGTTGTTGAGTTTTCGATAATGTTCTTAAACCCATTTTTGGATCTAATAGGACCCGAAAAAGTTGTGTTAGCCATGTTATACTCCTTGTCTTGGCAATTGTCGAAGTTAATTCTTCGTCAAGGTAATTTTATTATACATAAAAAAAGGGTGACTGCAAAGAGTCACCCCAAAAATATAAATATTTTTAATTAAGCTCCTGGTGAACCGAACATTGCACGAGGATCTGAGAATCCGAAAGAGTATCTCTCTCTTGCTTTATATCTCATGTTTCCTGTGTCAAAGTCTGGATCCATAGCTGTTGCCATAGGCATTCTTTCGAAATGCTTAAGACCATTTGGTGCGTCTGTCTTAATGAAAAACGCATCTGTGTCAGTTAGATAATCATTGATGACATAGCCTTGAGGTAACATTCCCATGTTTCTCATTGCGTTAGCATCATTATCTGCTGTTCCAGGTCTTAAGTTAGAGTTTAACAATCTCTCTGCGACAAACTGTAATTGTCTTGGAATAATTAGTTTCATTCCTCTTAGAGCGATAATTAATCCTCTCTCATCCACAAAGCCTGCAATCTTAATTAAAGCATCTTCTAAAGATGTTTCGTTAAGGTCGGCTGCGACAGTTGGCTCGTTAGCGAAAGTTCCACCATTTGTTAATGGGTGATCTGTTGCTAATAATGCTTTACCATCACCACCAGCAGTTGCTCCAGCAGTAAACGCATTGTTTAATACGTTTGCAGCTTTTACTTGCTTTGTGTGTGCCATTGATCTAGCAAGTGCTCTTGTATAACGAGCAGAAAGCTTGTCGTAAAGGTTATCCTCTACAGCTTCTTCTGTTATTGAGAAAGCCATTGCTACAGTCTCATGGTTATATCTTGAAGTGTAAGCTTCGTTTGCATCATCAAATGTGACACCAGAACCTTCTTGCTTAGTCGGTGCTGCTCCGAAGCCACTCAACATTACTTCTTCTTCGAATGCTCTGTCAGATGACTCAGTATCGTAGATTTCTGCATGTTGACCTTCATACCTATTATACTCCATACCAAAGAGGGCGTTTAAACCAGGCTCTAGTTCTTTGGCGAGTTGTGCTCTTGAAATAGCCATATTACACCCTCCTTAAGATGCAGTAGCGTCAGCATCCGAAGAATTTAACGCATGGTTGTTGATTTTAACTATGTATGAAACACCAGCAGCACTGTGATCAGCATTAGTTACATCTTCGTGGATGCCTAAAATCATCACACAGTTTGATGTATCTGTATCTTCAGAAGTTGATATATCTAGGACAGCAGAAGAAATACCAGTTGTAGTATTACCACTTGTTCCACTTGCTATATCAGCAGTCTTAAAGATGTCTGCTTTAGCAGTTGCTCTGTCAGTGTTTGTTCCGTCACTTGCGATAATAAATCTCTGTGATGGATCGTCATACACAAACCCTTTGATGTCAAAGTTAGTATTAGCTGATCCTGAACCGGGCCAAGTATTACTAAACTTTAACTTGCCAGTAGTTGCATCCACATATTCACATCCAGCAAAGATACCAACTAATTGGTCTCCGTTACCAGTTGCAGATCCGATCTGAATAGTTCCACCAGTTAATTCAGCTTTTACAGGTGAACCTTGAAAGATCGCGGAAGCATCACTAGCAATAAAGTATTGACTCGTACCTTGAGTCGCTGGACTTGAACCATGTTTTCCAACTGGCTTAAATCCGAAAGCTACATTTATGTTAGCCATTTATTGCTCCTTCATTAATTACTCGGAAGGTTTTTTCCCTCCGAAAGTTACACGACTTTGCCTATCTACGCTGATAGGCATCGAGGGATGTTGCTCCCTCATCAAGTTTTCATCCACGGCTTTTAGTTGGTTGCGGGTCTGATCCCGGAAATATTCAGTTCTCTCTTTGACCGTTTCTGTGGGTATTCGTGCCAACATTAAACCACCGACACCAATAATTCCTTTGTTTTTACCTTCCTCTATAACTGGATACTTTGCAGCTTCGGCTCCGTATTCGTCTGCCCTAACTGGTTCCCACCCCTCTCTCATTCTAGAAAAAACATTTGATTTATCATCTTCACCACGAATGGTGGTTCTGATCCATCTATGTTCAAATCCATCTGGAGCTGGAGGTGCTTCCAACTTAGCTGGAGGTTGCCAAGGTTTTCTCCTTGTACTATTTGCACGACTTTTATTTTCTCGTGTTGTTCTATCTATAGCCATGATCTACTCCTTCACATGCTTTGCATATTCTTCTAACGGAACACCCAATTTTTTAGCTATCGCTATTTGCGATGGAGTCAATTTGACTGTTCTGCGTCCCTTTGATACCGTTTTTGAGGCGGTGGCTCCAGCAGAGGCGACTCTAGGGCCAGAGGATTTCTTCGTGAATTTATGAGGAAATTCAGATTTAATCCTATTATCTAGTTCAGTATAATACTCTTCTGTGTTTGGGTCAAACCCTTCTGATTCAATTAATTGCTTATGTACACCAAAAGCGGCATATGTCATGGTTTGATCCTTACCAAACCACTCATTTTCTTGAGCCCATTGTTCGGCTCTTGGGTCTGGTTTTTGTGGAGGAGGAGGTGTAGGCGTTTGTGGAGGAGGAGGTGCAGCACCATTTGTTGCTGTTGCTTTCTTCTCTTCTTGCCTAGCCTTTAAATCTTTTAGTCTAGCCTCTTCCATAGCAATTCTAGAAATATTTTGTTGTGCATCATACAAAGCGTCTGCATCACCAGACTCTAACGCTTTCTTATATGCTTCTTTTGCGGCTTGAGCTTGAGCAGTTACTCTGTTATCAACCTCGCCCACATAATTAGTGTCTAATTTATCTAGTCTTGCTTTGAGATCATCGTTTTGTTTTTTGACAGATTCAGCAAATTCTATAGCAGATTGTTTTTGCCTTTCTTCTTCTCTAAAACGATTGGTAAGTTTACTAATCCGTTTCTTAACAGATTCCGAATACTCAGACAAGTCTTCATCAGCTGCATCAACTTCTTGAGTTTCACCAGCATCTTCTGTCTTTTCTTCTTCAACTACGACCTCTTGTTCTTGTTCTTGTTCTTCTTCTTTTGTTTCTGCATCTTGCATACTATACTCCGTATGTTTTGATGTCGTCGGGATCGACAATGGTTGCAATGACTTCATCGTCATTGATAATACGCACCTCTCCGCCCTCTATTTGGAATCTTGACCCAGCGTAACGACCAATACATACCCAGTCGCCTTCTTTACACCAAGGTCCCCCTTCTCCAAATTTGTCTAAATCTTTATATGCAAGTGGGCCAACTTTTACAACATAAGCTACAACAGTTGCTCTTGCCTCTCTTTCCCTAGCTGGATCTGGGACATAAACGCCACCCTCTGTTTTTTCTTTGCCCATGTAAGGCATAACTAATATACGCCATCCAGTGGGTGCGGGTAGTCTATCTGTTAGGGATTTTTCTTTTGCTTCTTTTTCTGCTTTTTCTTTTGCTTGTCTTTGCTTTAATACATATTCAGGTACTATTAGCGTCATTATCAACCTTCTCTAGCAGGGTACTTAACTGTTCCAATGCGTAGGTTAGACCCTGTATTTCACCTACCATTGCCTTATACGCTTCCATATCAGAGGCATTTCCACTTGTTAAAGAGATACTAATATCTTCAATACGAGTATTCAAGGCTTTTTTGTAATTATATAAAAAATCTGTAACTTTCATTAGTCTACAGGTATAAAAGTACCACTGTTATCAAAAGGTTTAAAAGGATCTTGTGCAACATATCTTGGTTGACTACGACTAGAGTTCTGTATAGATTTTAAAACTTCTGCTCTAAACTGTTCATCCCGTTCTCGTTCCTTTCTCTCGTTTTCTAATTCTCTCATTCTTTGATCAATAGATGGTTGACTATCTATATAGGCTTTTAGTTCTGGATTTAATTTTTGTGCCACAAAATTTCTTACGCCAATACTATCAGCTAGAGTTCCAGGTTGTATTAATTGTAGAGCATCTGCTACTTCCATATTTGCTTCATTAGCCATATTTGGAGCAACATTAGCTATACCAGTATTTAAATTAGCACCATCATCAGTAATTCTTGTATCGAGTGTTCGAGTAGGATTAGCAAAATCATCTACTGAAATTCTAGAGTTTGGTATGAAGGCATCAGTCATAACCATATCGCCCAGTTCTGTTCCTCTTGCAATTGGTCTGTCTGTTACTGTGTCTTTTTGCTCTGAATCAGTGAAACGGCTCCGTAAAGACTCTATACCTCCACTAATTAAATCTGTTAAAGGTTGGAAAAAATTAGATACGTTTGCACTTCTTTGATTTTCATCTGCCACAGCTCTTCTGTAAGCTTCTGAAGATTCTGGTAACCCTCTGTTCCTTCCAAGCAGATTAGCAACTGTGCTTATACCAGGTATCATGTCCATGATACCTCCTCGTTCAGTATTCCTTACAACTCCTTCCATAGTTGGTTGACCTAAATAAAAGTCTCCCATTTGATAAGGCATTCCAGTTTTTTGAGAATCCATACCCATAGCTTGTCGATAACGTAAATTGTTGACATCTTGAACACCCTTACCACCAAGTATACCAGTATAATCTACATTCTCTGCACCAAATATTCTTGAAAAAATAGAGTCTGGAAAAGGATTAGTAGCAGTAGCTCCTCTATATTCCATATAACTTTGAGGACTTACAAAACCAGTAATGTTCGTTCCTGGTATGGTAGTTCTTTGAGTATAGTCTTCCTCACCCTCAGTGTAATCTCCCATGCCTATCGTAGCTGGTTCTGGTGTTGGACTTACATCAAATCCAGCATCATCAAAAGCATCATTAAAATCTTCATCCACTAATAAACACCTTTAAATCCAGTTCCTTGGACAGCGATACCACCACCACGAGACTTTTTAATTACGCCTCTGCCAATGAGAATATCTTTTTTAGTTACTTTACCATCACCACTTAAATCTGGAAAAGCTGCACCACCCTTATTCATCTTTTTTAAAAATTTTCCTTTAGGGCCTGGACCTCCTTTAATTGTTAAATCTTTAGGATTTGCTCCCACTCTAGGGCCTTTACTTTTCTTAGGTTTAATTGCCTCTATTTGTTCTTCTCTTGTCATAGTAGGTTTTTGTGTTGGTTTTCCAGGATTCTTGTCTCCTGGGTAAGGATAAGTTCTTCCAGATGGTTGTGCTGGTTTATATCTTTCTGGATACTTTTTCTTTAACTCTGCGTCTGTTAAAAATTTATCCTTTAACAAATTACGGTTAATTCCTTTTTTACCACCAGCTTTTAATTCTCTATTAAGTAAAGATTTTGTACTCTTATCTTTTGTTTTTTTAATTTCTTTTTGTAAACTTTCTTTACGTTTTAGTGCTTCTGGCTTTTGTCTTGCCTTTTCAAACTCTTTGTTTAGAGCTTGTAATGCTTCAAACTCTGCATCAAAACCACCACCCTTCTGTTTAGCTAGGATTAATTTTTGTATTCTTCTTTGAGCTTCTGTTGGACTAATCTTTCCTTCACGAGCGGCGTTTGCTATGTTATTAAACTGACCCATTTTCGCTCTGTCAAGATTTTTGCCTTTGGGGTCTATTTTTGTGATTTTACCCTTTTCAGCTTTTACCATTTTTGCCTTGTTCATAGTGCTCTCCAATACAGAAGATCCTCCATCTTTGAGTTTTCTTCCTTTGTTAACTAAACGCTTGGCTTTATTATACGATAAACCCATGTCTTTTGCAAACTGTCTAATTCTTGCCATGTGATCTCCTTATTGCTTCTTTTCCTTTTTTAAAAATACTTGCCACCTTTGTTTTACCCATTACTTTTGCTCTTTGCTCACCAACTGTAAGAATTTGTATCTTTCTCGCAAAAGCTTTATTAACTCTTTTAACTTTTGCAACCGTTGCTCTGGCATCCGCCTCTGTAGCAAACTTGATACCAACCGTGTCTTTAGGGTTCTCATCCGTATATAAACGTCTACCAGAACCTTTTGGCTTCTTTCCAGTTCCAACTTTTGGGTCCTTATTTTTTTTAGTCATTGTATGTATCCTTAAATGTCTAAATAAATCTTGTGTCATTTCTTTCTTAACATTTTAGCTGCTTGACCAACACCTTTAATTCCAAACGATGCAGAAATTGCAATGTATAAAAGATATTGATACCAGTCTGGTAAAGTGGACAATACTTGAAATCCCTCTTTAACATACTCTCTCATACCCGGAATAAACACTAATATCGCAGGTGCAAGTAACACAACTAAGGCAAACTCGTCTTTCCAACTCTCAGTGGTAGCGTCTGCCATTTTGCCTTCCCATTTAACTTTACCTGCCGCAACTTTTTCTGCAACAGATGCTCTTGCCTTGGCTTCAGCAACTTTTGCTTGACCATCTGCTTTTGTTTTTTCTACTTTGTTCTGTAGCCATGTGCCAGCTAAATTAGCTATTGGTGTTAAAAATTGTAACATATAAACCTACATACATAAATCTTCGTATTTAGTTGTATGAAGTCTGTGCTTTGACAAATCTCCATGATTCCCTTTAAATACGTTTAATAACCATTTTATCATTTTTTAAACCTCTCATCTATCCAACATTTACCATAATATAAGATAAACAACCAAAAAGTAAATAAAATACCATCGATCCACCCTAAATTATTCCAAGCATCTAGTATCATTCCACCATCCATATTAACCTCTCTTTTCTTTGTATAACCATGCAAGAAAAAATATAAAGCCTACAACTGTGCAGAATAAAATAAACCACCCAATATATTCCCAAATTTTTCTCAGCAATTCTTGTTTAGCATAAATCTCTTCTTTTCGTTTCTTTCTAATCTCCGCTTCCATCCGCAAAATTTCATTCCAAGAATTAGCTCCGTAGTGAAAATTAATAAAAGATTTAAGTTCTTGTCTTTGTGCTTCTAGTTTTTTCTTTGCAGTAAAAGCCTCTATAGCTGATGCCTCTATTTCTCTACCTTTAAATAGTTTTCTAAGTGGTGAAGCATCTTTCGCTGATTTTTCAGTGTTTTCTACGTCTGAAACTGCACCCATCCAGCGAGAGAGGTCTTTTCCCATAGACTCAATTTCTCGACCTGCGGCAAATCCACGTTTGATTGCCGAAAATGCCGTATTAGCGGCTGTAATGGCTATGCCAATTGAGGCAGGATCTAACATATATTACTTTCTACTCGCAGCTTGAGTGTTTATACGGTAAATATTAACGTCATTACGGTCATCTGCTATTTGTTCTTGAGTTTTTGTCCTCTGTTGTGCTATGTCAAACGCCTGTTTTAGCTTTGCTTGATCAATTTGAAAACTCATCATGTCATTTATAGACTTTCTTTGTATTTCAGCCGTATCATTCTCTAGTTCTTTCTCTCTAATCGCTACAAGTGGGTCTGGTTTCTGTGCAGGCTCTATTACTGGCATAACTTCTTTCAATATTTCGCCAATTTGTTGTGATATTGCAGCTTCAATAGCTTCTGGAGCTATTTGTGGCATTGGCTCACCTCTTTGTTGAGCTTCTTCCATCATTGTTTGGAAAAATTTGGTTACTTGATCTCTTGCTAACATACCAATATGCTCTTGAACATGAGCTTGTAGCAATGCGTAGCCTTGAGGATTGGCTTGAGACGCTAAATTAGACAAAAATGTAGCATGTGCCATCAAATGTGCCTCATGATCTTGTTGTGGGAACGCTTGTAAAGGCATTCCTTTGATAGAATTAGCATTTTCTGTCGCTGGATCTGCTGGTGCAGGTGGCTGTGGAGGTGGTAATATGCCATCTATGTTCTTAACATCAAGTGCATCGTACATTCTTCGGTACGCTTCGTACTGATTGTGCATTTGTGGAGCGGCTTGAGCTAATTGTAACTGTGTTTGTGCTAAAGATAAGCGTTGTGCCATAGAAAAAATGTTAGGATCACTGACTGGAAGTATATCAACACGACCATCAAAGTCTTGTGCCATGATTTGTGGTGGTACATTACCTACAAAATAAGGATATGGAACTGGATTTTCTGAAAAAATCTCTGCTAACATTCTAAATTCTTGTTTTTGTCCATAATGTAAACGCTTATGTATGCTTGAAATAATCTTTGAACCTTGTTCAATCAACGCAACAGTTGTTCCCACTGGTGCTTGTGAGTTGACATCTGCTATTTTTGCATCTGCAACTTGAGCAAAACGTCTGCCAGAATCAACAACAACACCTAATAACTGTGCTAGTGTGGCTGATGGCTCCTTGTATGGCAATGGTATGATTGAATTTTTGAGATCCCCGCCTGGGACATCGATATCTCTGAACTCACCAGGGTTAAGAGGCTCATCGTCATTACGAATACGAACACCCCTCGCTTTGAAACCCGCTGGAAGATTTGATAAAGTACCTGCATCTATTAACTGCCTTAAAATTGAGGTGGCTGCTCTAGACAATCCACCGATTGTGTGTAAAAGACCAAAGCCATAAAATCCAAAACCCGGTAAAAACTTAAAATGTACAAAGTATTGTCTTTTACGTCTTAGTTGGTCTTGCTCCCTATAGTTCCTAACCACCGACAAAACTTGACTAGAGTTTTCGTCAATCGTAACAATGTATGGTAACATGATACCATTAGGATCTTCAAACCCTTCAAGGTCGAGATCCACATGGACTTCCAAAATAGTATATACATCGTCAGAATAACCTGGATGGAGTCCTTGCAACTCATCAGTAGTTCCTTGGATACTTCCTTCATCTTCTCCAGAATCCGAAGCAGATAACTCCACATCTCTATATACTCCTGCCACTTGTAGTTTACGAATATCATTATACGTCATTTTAACGACATGTGTAACCCTCTCTGCCGTCATTAAATCTGAAGCAGAATAAGGAACAACTAGATCTTCGGCTGGAACAAACTTTGATACAGCTCTTTGTTTAGTCGGATCAAAGTAAACTTTCTTAAAAGTAGAACCAGTTAAAGGCAAATAAAATAACATTTGATCTGTGTCTGGATCGTACTCTTCCATGACCTCCATAATTTGATAGTTCATGTAATCTTTAATTCTTTGTGCTTGATCTTCTGTTTCTTTTGTTGGTACGCCAAGTATTTGAGTTTTTATTGGGCCGCCAGCTGGTAACATCTCTTTATAAGCTTGTGATTGAAATTGTGTTGTAGCTTCTGACAATAGTGGATGTGTTACACCACTCGCACCAAGAAACGGATCACTTCTGTCCTCGTAGTTTATACCAAGTAAATTCAATCCTTTTGCAATAGCTTCTTCCCAATCACCTCTTGACTCTAAATCTTCTTTAACTTTAGATTGTAAATCAGAAGCAAGAGCACCTAACACACTGTCTTCTAAAACTTCAGCTAAATTAGCGTCATGATTGTAAGCTTCGGCTACAACCTCGACTTGTTCTCCAGTTTCAACTTCTATGCCTTCTGGCAATGCTTCAGTTTCGTCAACTTCTATTTGTAGACTATCTGCCTCTGGTTGTAGTATAGCAGAGCCACCTGCTCCCATGCTTTTTTCAACCATTCCAGCTATGTCTCTTGATCTTTCTTCTCTTGTTGCCATTTTTAACTTGCCTTTCTGAATCTATTCAGTATACCACCTTTTGCCATTCTTGGTATTTTTAAAGTAGATTTTTTAGCCGCCTCTTTATCGTTTAAATCAATTATTCTAAACATATCATCTTCTACTGGATTTTGTCTAGATTGTTGACCAAAGTTAACTTCGGAAGGAGGCACTGGTTGATTTGCTTGAGTGACCATTCCTTTTTTAAACGCCTTATAGGTGGGTTGAGTGGTATATGAAGAACCATACTTTTTTAAAGAATCTGTAACATTTGAACCTATTGCAAAGTTATAAGGAACTTTGTTGACTGGATCTCCATACGCTTTTCTTTTAATTGGTTCACTTGTTCTTCCTGCTTTAAGATAAGATTCAACATTAGGAAAAACAACTCTATCGTATCCTAACTTTCTTGCTTGATTAATTATTTGATGAACCATCAATTCTGTTGCTTGTTTAGAACTAGAGAAAGCTGGGTTTTCATTAAGTTTTTCTATTCCCTCTTGATGTCGAATTACCACATCTAAAGAATCTTTTAAGTCATCTGGTAACTTGCTTTTTAAATCATTTAATATTTGTGTCCTATCGTTATTTGCATCATATTCTTCTATTCTTCTATTTGCCTCTTGAACTCTATCAACTGCTGCATCTCTCACCTCTTCTAAATGTTTAATACTCTGTTCCATGTTCATTAAGTTCTTTTTTGCTATCATTGCGTTAAGTGGATACATAGCGTTACTAAGTTCGTTTTTTGCTATATTAGTAGTAAGATAAACAGCCAAAGAATCTATATCAGAACTTCTGTCAAATGCGTCAAGATATTCGTCTCTATCAAATGTAGCCTTATCCCCATTAAAAAAACTTTTAGCTATTCTAGGTATGTTTGTTGTAAGTTCATCTTTCTTAGAATTATACTTAGTTCTTCCTTGAATAGCATAAATTCTAGGTTTTTGGTTTCCTCTGCCAGACATCCATTGTTCCATTACCTCTTTACTTATCTCTTGCAAAATACTTCCAGGGTCACCTTTTCCTCTCTTAAGAAAAAGCTCACTAGGGACAATGTCGAAGTCTGTTTCAAAATCCTGTTGTATTTTTTCAAATTCTATTTTTTGACTGTCAGTAAGTTGAGTAAAGTCTGGTTGTCTTTTTCTTAAGTCTTCAAGTCTAGTAGCTATTTCAAGAATATTATCACTATCTAAGTCTTGAGCTATCTTAGGATGATTTATAAATTTATTGTATGCTTGTGCCTTGAGGTAATTTAATTCCAACTTTCTTTCTTTGTCATTTAAAATATAATTTAAAGTCCTCTCTGCAAGATCTGGATTTGTAAAAGCATCATCTCCGTAAACTGCTTTTTTTACAGTAACATAATCACTATAAGTTGGCATACCAGTATAATTAGTCCCTGTATCTGATGTAAACTTTTCAAAATCTACTCTATCAATTTTACCTTCGTTAACACCTTTTGTTAAATCTTCATAGTGATCTATTGTCATATCAGGATCTACTATATCATAGTCTCTAACAAATGATTTTTTCCCCATTCCCATTCCAAAATCTTTATCTCTATAGTGATTTTCTAATCTCTGTTGTGTTTTTTCTGGTCTTTGTCCTCCGATTACGTCAATTAAAGGATCTAGATCTCCCTCAAAACCATATCTTTCTTTTGATAGTTTTCTAAAGTTTCTAGCGAAATCCTCCATGTTATTTCCTTTATATTCTAACATTTTAGCATAATCTCTAACATCTAAATGAGGAGCTCCTTGTTGTGCTTTTCTACCCTCTACTAAATTCATAAGACTTGCGAGAATTTTTGGCATTTCATAATCAACATCCATAACATTGATCAAAGGATTGTTACCTTTCATAAGATCTTCTTTAATTCTACTTTTAGTTCTTCTGTAATCTGTTAATACTGTTCTTGCTTCATTTAATTCTGAGTCTGTTTTAAACATGGCTTCTTTAAAAGGACCCATAGTTTTTCCTACGTTATCAAGATTAGTTTCTGCTTGTTGTAAACTATTAAACTCTTTTGTAGCATTATCTGTTAACGCGGCTCTGTTTTTAGAATAATCAAAAAAACCAGTTTTTAATTTAGCGTCCTCTTTAATTATTTGAAAAACATCTGCTCTTTTCTCATTTGTCATCATGTCGCCATAAACAGGCTTGTTCATTTTTCTTTTTAATAAGTCTAATGTTCTTTGATCTTTGGCAGATATTGTACCAAGTCTCATCTTCTGCTCTAGTTTTTTTATTGACTCTTTTAATTTTTTATTATCTCTAGCAAGAGATACTTCTTTTACTCCAGCTTGATTGGATTGTACTTCATTTATAACTAAATCATTAAACGGTTTCATAGGATTGTTTGGATTTGGAGCTTTTACTCCAACTCCTCTTGCATGTGCCATGTATCCTGGAAAACCAAAACCATGTCTTTTAAAATTTTCTAACTTTCTTAGATCTGTAGTATTACCTACAGCTTTGAAATATTCCTCTACTCTTGCAAAATCTTTATCTATTTTGGTTCTTAAATTTGGATCGGTTTCAATAACTTTACCCATCAACTGAGCGTCAGATTCATCTCCATGAAATATAAAGTGAACGGTATCCTCTTCAACCAAAGCTTTCTGATTACCTGATTGACCTCCGCCTAATCCCACTGGTATTCTTTGAGCTGATTCATTAGACATAAGGTTTCTTCGATCATAGAGATCTTTTTCATATTCAACCAATTTTATTTGATCGTTTAAAACAGGCACTCTTGGATCAGCAGGATCTAATTGATTTCTTTCATTGACTAAATTTTGTAAATCATTTTGAATTTGTTGCTTCTTTTTTAATGTGCCTACTGTAACATTAATACTTGGTTTAAATAGACTTGCTACATCTAATAAATCATCTTTTGATTTAAATACCTCATCTGGATTGTTGTCTAAATAACGAAACATGCCAGACTCTAATGCCTCTGCATTTAGTCTTGATTTGAATATGCTCTTAGGTAAAGTCTCTATATATTCTTTTATTTCACTTGCCTTCTTTGGTTTTGTGAAATCTATACCCAAACCATCTTTTGCTATTTCGTTAATTAAATTAGAAAAGATCGTGCCATCTACATTTAATCTTGCCTCTACATCTACCTTATCTTTGAAAAACTCATCTTCTCCAGTAACACTTTCATTCCCTATTTTCTTTGGACCGCCAGTGTCATCTGCTCTTGTCATCGCTAAATTCTCAGCCAAGGTTCGTGGCACATCATCCATTCTTCCTACACCAACAGTTTCTGTGGCTAAATCTCCAATACCGCCAGAAGGAGGTAACGTATCTTTTAGTCTTGCAGCCAATCGAGCAGAGGCTATCGCTTTAGTCAATAATGCACCAGGGGCCATGACTCTTCCAGCACTTTCCAAATTCATGCCGAACTCTGGAAAAGACTCACCCATAAATTTTTTAGCGAGAGCTTCAGAACCCACAGTATCAATTAAACTTTGTATTCCTTGTGGTGTTTCACCGTACCTAACGTCATAGTACAAACCCATAAGATCTGCAGGCAAACCTAAAATGTCTGCTGTTTCTCCGACCAGTAACCCTTTACCGATTTTTTTAAGATCAGAAAGAGTTTCGTCTAATGTTTGTACTTTTTGAGCCATTAAGTAATTCTCGTTGTTCTTTTCTTTTCTGGTAGCATAATGTCTGAGTAACGGTTTGTCACAGTATACCCACCAGTTTTCCTTTTAAGTTTCTTTTTGTCCACCAAAAATTGTTGCTGTATTTTTATAATAGCTTCATCCATGTCTCTATCAGTAGGCATTACAATTTTTCTAGGTGGTTTTGTTTTATTTTTAGCTCCTTTTGGTCTACCCTTTTTCTTTGGTGGAGGAGGCGGTCCTTGAGTAGGTCTAGGTTGAACTTCTTTCTTATCTAATTTTCTTTGCTCTTTGGGTCTTGCCATGAATTCCTTCATGACTTTGTCAAAGCCAAATGGATCAAATTTTACTTTTTGCTTAGTTACTTTAGCCTTCTTCCCTTTTGGTCTACCAGCCATTAATAATATTCCCTTCTTGTTCGAGGAAACCAGTCTTCTCCCTCGTCTTCACCTTGTAGTGATATAAAACCACCTTGTCTAAAACGCATGATTGCCATTGTCATACTATCACAATAGTCATCATGATCTCCGTTTGGAAAAGATGCCACTTCTTCAATAACATCTTCAGCAAACTTTTCTCCACTAGGATACCACACTTTACCCCCTTCGAAAATAGGGGATACGATGTGCATCCTTGTCGTTTTGTCCAAGTTACCCCCTTTACGTCTGCCAGGACTAAATGTCAAAACGGGTAGATTTTGTAATCTTAATTCATCCGCTAAAGGTTGTCCACTTGCTTTTGCTTCAATAAGCATCATGTCTGGTTCCCAATAATCGTTTTCTTCTAATGCTATTTCTTTTAGTTCTGGAAAATTCCAACGTCCTTTTTTAGCGTCAAGCATAATTAAATGTTGTTCGCCATTCTTCTTTGGTTCAAACACACCCCAAGTTGTAATCGCAGAATAGTCTGCCGTCTCTTTTTTAGAATATGCCGTATCGTAACTTTGAATTATATAATCTAACTTCGGAACATCATCCTCTTCCCACGGCTGCCACCACTCTCTTTTGATCATGGCAGTTTCTTCTGATGTCGGATTCTGTTGCCACTGGGCATTCCATTTCATAGGAGCCAATGACGCTTTAACTTTTAGTAACTCGTCCTTGTTCCAAAATTCGGGCCACAAGATTTTATCGTTTGGTAGTATGGCTGGGAACTCAATGATCTCCCATTGATCTGCCATAGTATCTTTTGCCATTGCATTGATTAAACGACCAGTTAGATCTTTCTTTGACCATCTTGTTTGCACAATGATGATGGTTCCCCCAGGTTGTAATCTTTGTCTTGGGCCAGATGTATACCACTCGTAAGTATTGTCATAAGCAACCGTGGACAGTGCATCTTGTTCCGAGTGTGGGTCATCGATAATTAAAAGATCCGCACCACGACCAGTCATTGCTGCACCCACCCCTGCTGCAAAATATTCCCCGCCAGCACTCGTTTCCCATCTTCCAGCTGCTTGGCTATCCTGTTTCAAGTCCGTGTTGGGAAAAATTTCACCGTAGATGGGATCGGCTATAAGATCACGAACTTTCCTACCGAATCTTACCGCAAGTTCCGTGTTCATGGTAGCCTGTATGATTTTTAATTTTGGATTACGACCCAGGAACCACGAGGGCATGAGATAGGAGGCAAGTTCTGATTTTGAGTGTCGAGGTGGCATATTGATAATGAGACGTTTTAAGTTACCCTCGGCTATCGCTTCAAGTTTCTTTGCAATGATTTTGTGGTGACGACCAACAATAAAATTCTCATACACATGAAGGGCGTAAGCCAAAAAATCTTTTTCTGCTTTTTCACGAGTGTCCAGTTTTTGTTTCTGTTGTTCAAGCAGAAACAGTTCATGTAACACCTCTTTAGGAAGTGTGTCTAAGTTCATCTAACCAAAATAAAATCCTGCAAGGAACGAGTAACCCCAGATTCCTATTACAAGATACATCCATTCTTTATCGTCCATATCCCAACAATAATATATTTAAATAAATTTATCAATCAAGCATATAAGGGTTGCAACAGTAACACCGTACCCCATAATTTACCCCTCCCCCCTTTTTGTTTTTTCATATTCATTTTGTTTATGTATAAGTAACCCTTGTTTGTTTGGAAAATGAATTGAGAAACGCAATGCTTTTTTCGTGTTCGCTGTCGCTCACGTTATATTCATTTGCGTTTCTCAATTCATTTTTAGGCATGTCATTTTTTTGACACACAGAGCGTCAAAAGATTGACATGGTGTCAAGTTATTGACACCATGTTTAATGGCGTTTTAAGACTCGTCAGTCTTATCTTGAGCAAACATAGGTTCTGACCTGCATTTTTCTTTTAAGACCTTCTCGACCTTCTCAAGCTCATCTCGTTTAATAAGAAGAGACTTTATTTGCTCGTTGATTAAAATGAGTTTACCAATCGTGACAAAATGCTTTGATTGATATTCCATATATCTATCGTTCAGTTTAAAATAATCTTTTAAATTTTTATTTGGCATGATTACAATCCTTTCATTTAATTAATCACAATTCAATATAATCCCATATTATCTTATAGTCAAATAAAAAATTAATTATTTTAAACTTTTTTTATTTAGCTAAATCAGTTACAATCTCTCCGCATCCCTGGTTGCTGGGCCCCGGTGCCTGAGTCGGGAGGCGGTCTGCAAAAAAGAATCGCAGATCGCAAGGATCAGTTGTTGTGATTAATTAATTGCGATCTGCGATTCTTTTTCAGAGGAATCTGGTTCGGTTACGAACCAGACTTATTCATTTTTAACTTTATCTCGGTTAGTCTGGCTGGAATCACAATGTGTGCATTGCACTCATTACAACAACGCCCATCATCAATTGGTTGTGCATTGTTTCCTTGATCCCAATACATCACGCCTTCTTCCGTGTATTGTTTTTCTATTTCGGCTTTACATATACAGCATTTCATTTGCTTCTCCTTTTAATTTCTTTTAGTATAAGATATTCTAGGAGCTTGTCAACCACTTTTTTCTCTAGCACCCCCAGTTCCCGGCAGCAGCAGCGTCCCGGTGTCCCTAAAAAAGAATCGCAAGGGTCACAAAGTTTTGTTTGTTTTTTAGATAGTTGTGACCCTTGCGATTCTTAGCTCCCGAGCCTTCCGTCCCGGATCGCCCGGGCCCAGAAGCTCCTGGAAGGAGGCGGGAGGCAAACAATGTGCAGACTTGCAAAGATTCGAATTGGTTTTATATTATTGCAAGTCTGCACATTGTTTAATTTTCCAGTTGACACAGTCCCAGAAATTCTTATACTGGAAACATAACCATTTAATAAAGGAGAAATAAAATGGCATCTTATCCAATTTGGAACAAAGTCACAGCTTGTATTTACAAAGGTCAGAAGAGTTATGGAGTCAAGCAGACCGGGGAAGTTTCCGTTTATGTCGGATCATCCGCCAAAAACTCGCATCACTTTTTGAACCACTCAACCACAATGAGAGAACGCACCAACGGAGATCGTGAATTTCGTTTTTATGTTGATGGGGTTCTTATCAAAAGAGTCTTGTTGCCGAAGGGTGGCGTTGACCTGGTCAAGCTGAAAAATGTTCCAAACGACTTGCAGACAGGCAAGATTTTATATAGAGATGACATCCATCTGATCGATGATCCAGAAGCGTGAGCTTCTGGATTTTTTTCCCAATTTTTTTCCCAGTAAATAAAGATCGCAAAGAATCGCAGAGCGACCATTTCATTTTCTTTGCGATCTGATTCGTGCTTCCCAATTCGCAGTTTGCAACACCCGCACCAGATTTCCGTGATCCAGGTAACCCGGAAGGGAGTCGGACAGAGACGGAGTGCAGAGGTGGACAGAGATAAAAGTGCAGAGTTTACCACCATCAAATAAAAATAGATCAGAGGTCAAAGGGTCACGAACCAAGAAAAAAGAAATGTAATTATTGGCTTGTATTCTCAAATGTATTGATATCTGGGACTTTTCCACAGTTATCCTATTTCCTTTTATTGGCGATTTTAACTCAATAAACAAAGGCAATTTATCAGTTATTATTATTAAATCTGGAAAACCAGAATTAAATTTATTTTCTATTTTCTGGATAAAACAACCTTTTGGAAGTTGTTTTTTTATGTTCAAAAAAAAGTTTTTTTCGTTCATTTTATTGTTGACTTATATGGAAATATATGGGAATAATTATTATATAGCATAAGGGAGAAAATATGTTTCAAAGAAATAATAAACCATTTACTTCAGAAGACCAGAAGTTTTTTTTATCTCCACTTTACTGGATCGAAACAGTAATGGAGGAGCAAGATGAGACAACAGAATATGTTAACAAAAAATATGGAGGACAAGATGACAACTAGAATGTTAGTTCCAGAAGATATTGAAACCAACACTCCAGTAAAAATTTACAAGAATAAACCAAAGAATCTTTGGAGTGTTCAAGTAAAAACCGAAAAAGGCTGGAGAGTAAAAGGTCACATAAAAATAGCCAGAGTTAATAATGGCAGATTTCAAGTTAATGAAAAGACTAGACAAAAGATTGTAGAGCAAAGAAAAAAATATGTTCACGCTTTTGTTATTGGCGAATGGTGTCAACATTGGACACTTTACGGAGATCATGGTTGTGTAGAATTTGTTAAATACAATCCTTACAAACACAAAGAATTTAGAACCACAGATTGGTATGGTAACAAACCAATATCTCCAGATTGGAGAGGAATTGTTTATTTTGGCAAAGATGGCAATGTAACCAAAGTAAAGAAAGGGGGACCTAATTAATGGCTAACTTACAAAACAATGTAATGATAGGGGTCGAGCAAGAGCTTGACCTTTGCCTCAATGAAAAAGGAATGACAAACGAACAAGCTTTAAATCATATTGAAAAAGAGCTTGGCACATATAAAAGAGAGATTGCAAAGTTGATTATCTTAGAAAGACAAGCAGAAGATAGAACTAGTCAATCTTGGGAAGACTTTCACAGAACTAACAGAAGCTTACATCAAGGAGATTAAACTATGCCAATGTTAATATATATTTATAAAAATAATTTAGGCGATTGCACTAATAATGGTGTTTCGTCCAGAGATATAAAAGGCTTATGTCTTACGAATGTAGATGGGCCTTTCGAGCCTTGCAAAGATTATCCAAAAGCAGAACTTATTTTACAAGATTTTGGATATGGCAAGAGTGTTAAAATTGTACCTCATGAAGTAATCGACAAAAATCCAATGTTTGGTGGTAACTTCGGAGAAACTTCAGACTCCAGATTTTCAGAGAAAGTTTCTGAAATGCTAGGACATAAGTTTTATGGTGCAGTCGCAATTCATGATAGAGTAGAATAAGGAGAAGACGATGCTCAGACATTTAAATAAAACTCATGTAGATTTATGTAGTGGTATTGGTGGTTTTGCACTTGGCTTAGATGAAGGTGCAAAGTTATCCAAACCAATTTTATTTTGTGACACCGAACAATGGTGTCACAAAGTATTAAAAAAGAATTTTCCAAGTATCCCAATTTTTAACGATGTAAAGGAGATCGCAAATGACCCAAAAAGATTTATTCCAAAAAAACCAGATATCCTCACCTCTGGATATCCATGTCAACCATTTTCAGTCGCGGGAAATCGCAGAGGGCAAGAAGACCCTCGCCACATCTTCCCGTACATCTTTAGAATTGTTGAACAAACAAGACCCTCTTATGTCATTTACGAAAATGTTTATGGGCATCTCTCATTGGGATTGGACGAGGTTCTCTTTAAAATGGAAAGCATCGACTACTGTACGAGGACATTTGTATTTCCGTCTTCATCAGTCGGAGCATGGCACAAAAGGGACAGACTCTGGATCGTCTGTAAATCTTTACGCAACACCGAACACGATGGATCATCTTCCCCCAAGGAGTGCAGAAGCAACGAAGAAAATGCAAGAAGGTCACAGAAAGGGACGAAAGAAACCGAGCAATCTGAGAGAGCAGTTAGATCCAATGACAATGAGTTTGTATCCAACTCCAACGACCAAAGGTTTCGGTCATGCCTCAGAGGGTCAGACAATGATCTTCAGAAAGAAAGTAGAGAATGGAGAGATGACGGAAGCAGAAGCTCAAGCAATGATGGATGGAGTGACGTTAAGACCACCAAGAATGAAAACTTGGAATTATCCAACACCACTTGCGAGAGATTGGAAGGACGCATCATACAATCCAACATGGAAAGAGAGCAGAGACAAATCGTTACCGAGAGAAGTGTTGAAGAACAATTATCATGGTGGGAAGTTGAACGCCAACTTCACGGAGTTCCTAATGGGATATCCACAGAATTGGACAAAGACAGAAAACAACGATTGATTGGTTTGGGGAATGCAATATGTCCCCAAAATGCAATGTATCTAGGACTAGCTTTGAGAGGAGAGTTTAATGGCACATCTTAAATTATCAAATAATGAAGTATTATTATTTATTAGAAGTATGCACACTTATCAAAATAAATTAGAAGAAGATCATCCACATTCTGATACTTATCCTTACACACATCCAGTATCTAGAGAAATGAGATATGTTATTCAAACTATTGGTAAGATGAAAAATGAGCTAAAGGTAAGATCAATGCGGCCCCACAAGGTGACCACATGACAAGAGGTAGACCTCCTGGATCAGTAGAAAATCTTTTTCAAAAGGTTGAAAGGCTCAGAAATTTATATATAGAGCATTGTGAGTTAGTGGGTAGACCACACTCTCAAAGATATCAAGGCGTATTGGATGGTATCGATCTTTGCATGGAACTTGCAGAAAGTATAAAAGCTTTTCAAAGTGACATCAGAGAAATTAAATTAACGAAAGGACTTAGTAATGAAACGAATACACAAAGCAAAACAAGCTGCGAATAGGCACAAACGGAAAACAAACGCAAGAAACAAGTATTTTTCTTACACACACAACGGAAACAAAAAAGTTAGAAAATAATAATGTCCCTTGACTTGCAAAATTTATGTGTGTTATTTCTTAATAGCACGAGGCAATTACGGGAATTGCTATTCAACGCCCTTGTCGGAGAGGGTTTTCCTCCCCTTGTCCTCTCCGACTACCTCATAATCACCTTCAATGAATGCAGACGGATAAGCTTTTTTTATCTCAGAAAGTCTGGCTACAATCTCTTCACGAGAAAGTTTATCTAACTGATGCACAACATTTGTTTCTCTTTTATCTATGGCAAGACCGCCGAGTGCAGATCTAATCTTCTCTGCATTGACCGCAGCAGAAAATTGTCCAGACTCTTCTGCTCCTTTGGAAAGATCAGAAAATCTTTTCAACTGACCCAACAAAGTGACACCGTATTTCTTTTCTCTGGCTTCACGAAGATCTTTAACATGATCCACAACCAGGGGAAAATCTTTACCATTGAGCAAAAGACTTGCAGTCTTAGCTGCTTGTCCTTCAGAATATCCAGCTTTTCTAGCACATTCCGCATTGGAATAAGTGCCTTCAACTATAAATTTAGCAAATTCTTTTTGTCTATTTGTAAGGAATTTTTCTTTTGGCATAGCCTTATAATAGTGTTTCTGCCATATTTTTTCAATTCAAAACGCAAAAAAATGCCCGCGTGTCATCATAAATGCAGTATGAAGTGTAACATCTGTAACCAAAGTGTAACCAATATCCCTAGTGTCAGTAAGGGTTTGAGGGGTGTGGTTACAAGGTTACACTGGTTACACCTATTTTTAAAAAATTTTTTCAAACAAAAAATTATGACAGAAACACTATATGTGTTTGGCAGAAAGAGCAAAGCATGGTAGATTTAAATATGTTCTTTGCTATAATATTACTTTGCTCACCAATCGCTAATCCTAGTTGTATTGAAATACATGACATGATACAACCACAAGGCTACAAAACAATAGAGAAATGTCAAACAAGATTGAGTGAAATGATGTGGAATATTAGAAATACAATACCTGTTCCACATTCAATGACTATAAAATGTATTAAAAAGGAGAACAATAATGGAAGAACTATCTAAAGATCAGACAATTTTAGATGTCAAAGACCATTGTACCGGGAAGCTATGTCCAAGATGCAAGACGGCTTTACAGACAATTGATGTTCATGGACACTTACAATGTGTTATGTGCAAAGCAGTAATTGAAGATTGTTGCCAAGGAGCACCACAAAAATGAGTGACAACATAGTAAAATTCCCGTATAAATTAAAGAAGACACAAATGCCAATAGAACGAGTATGTGATTTGGCAAAAACTAGGTTGGAAAATGTAGTTATCATGGGGGTAACGAAACAGGGTCAAGTTCAACTTATATCAACATTCCAAGACCCTGCTGAAGTTCTTTGGTATTTAGAAAGTGCCAAGATGGGTTTGATGCAAGGCATGGTATTGGAAGAGGGAGAGATTGATGAAGAAGAGTGACAAAAAAAACATACACAATAAAACTGGAGATAACGTCATCCAGTTTCCCAAGCCATCCACACCTAGCGATGGCAGTCGCAAGGAGGATGTGGAAAGTGGGGAGGGACTCACATTCTATTTCACTCCAGATTGGGACACCAGTGGAGATGATTCAGAAGATAGCGAAACTTGAGAACTGGAAAAGGGACGACAAAAATGTTTTTGATTCACACAGAGGTTATTGGGGACCTTTTTTAACACCAGAAGAATCGCAAGAATTATGTGCAGAAAAATTTGAGGATGACCCAAGGGCAATGAAAGAATCACAACAAAAATATAGAAACAAATATTCTGTACAACAGTCATCGAGTTCTAGTTTAACTTGGGCCGAAGACACCTACGAATAATTTTTTTGATTGACATATAGGAAAAAATGTGATTAAAACATAATAAAAGGGAGAGACAATGTTAGTTATTATAGAGTCGCCATTTCGCGGCAATAAAAATTTTGGTCAAGAACAGAACTCAACATATGCAAGATTATGTCTTCATGATTCGTTGATGCGTGGAGAGTCACCTTTTGCATCACACTTACTTTACACTCAAGTATTGAACGAGCAAGATCTTGGTCAAAGAACAATGGGCATGAAAAGAGCATTCAAATGGTATCGACACGCTAATCTTATGGCAGTGTATCGAGATCATGGAATAACTCAAGGCATGAGAAAAGGTATCCGAGTTGCTAAATATTATAATATAAAAATAGAATTTAGAACTTTAGCAGACTGGGCCAGGGCAATAGAAGCAGGAGAGTATAATGGAAGATCCCAAAAGACAAGAAGAGCTGTTTGATAACTGCTTGAAAGAAGAAAAGTATTGGAGAAAAAAACAATACGATCATGAGTGGAATGAAGACAAACTCAATGCACGGTGGTGTAAAGAACAAGCAGATTATTGGAAAGACAAAATCAATCATGGAATTTTTTGGGAACCTAAATTTTGACAGACTTTAAGTACAAAACAAAACCATACCAACATCAAAGAGAAGCATTAGAACAAAGTTACATGGAAAGAAACTTTGCATACTTCATGGAGATGGGTTGTGGTAAGTCGAAGGTATTGATTGACAATATCGCTTGGCTTTATGAAAAAGCAGAAATTGATTGTGCTGTTATCGTTGCACCAAAAGGTGTATACATGAACTGGAAGAATAGTGAAATACCTATTCATCTGCATGATAGTGTAAGACATAAAGTTTACACATGGAAATCTAGTTTAACAAAAAGAGAAACGGAAACGCTCCGTGAATCGGTGACCGAGAGACATAGACTTAGAATCATTTTGGTCAATGTTGAGGCTTTTGCTACAAAGAAAGTGTTACAATATTTAGATAAGGTAACACATAGAAGCGATTTTCTTTTAGCCATAGACGAATCGACAACAATTAAAAACATAAAAGCAAAAAGAACAAAGGCACTTATAAAATTTGGTGAGGCTGCGAAGTATAGAAGAATATTAACTGGAGCACCAATAACAAAATCACCTCTTGACTTATACGCACAGTTTCTATTCTTAAACAAAGAAATCATGGGGTTTGATTCATACTGGTCTTTTCAAGGAAGGTACGCAGTAGTGAGAAGTGTTAAGATGGGATCACATTCTTTTAACCAGGTTGTTGGGTACAGAAATTTAGAAGAGATGAAATGTAAGATCGCTCACTATTCTTATCGAACAACAAAAGAAGAAGCATTAGATTTACCACCGAAGATATACACAACAAGACAAGTTGATCTGACAATGGAGCAAGAACGACATTATCAAAGTATTAAAAAAACTTCGGTAGCGTTGCTTGAAACTGGAGAGATGGTTACTGCTCCAGAGGTCATGACACAATTGTTAAGATTACAACAATTACTATGTGGTTATCTTGTTACAGACAACGGAGAAGTAGAAGAAATACCAAACAATCGTATGAATGTGTTAATGGAAACAATCGAAGAGATGGAAGGCAAGATTATTATTTGGTCAAGATTCAGACACGACATTATAAAGATAACAGAAAAGTTAAAACAGACATACGGATCAGACACAGTCGTAAATTACTTTGGCGATACGACAATGCAAGACAGACAAGATGCAATTGAAAAATTTCAAAATTTAGAAGATAATGTGAAATTTTTTATATCTAATCCACAAACTGGTGGCATGGGTATTACACTTCACGCAGCGACAAATGTTATTTATTACTCAAACGATTTTAATTTAGAGTCAAGAAAACAATCTGAAGATAGAGCACATAGAGTTGGTCAACATCATCCAGTCCTTTATGTGGATCTAATGTGTCCCAACACAGTTGATGTTCACATCGTCAAAACATTATTAAATAAGAATAAACTAGCAAGTATAACTTTAGGGGAAAGGGTATTAGAATGGCTAAAGACATAAGAGGAGAGAAGATGATAGGCACGGCGGGAGAGACTTTCGTTGCCTATGCACTATCGATGATGGGTGTTGAATGTTCCTTGGTTAAACAAGATGGTACAGATATCATAGCGTGTAAATCAATGGACGATAGTTTACTTGTGCCTCAGAGAATAGAAGTGAAGACAGCAACATGGTTGAATGATAAAAAACTATTTAACTTTTCTACATCAAAAGGTGGAGACAAACGGGCCTACACAAAAAAAGATTGTGACATCATAGCTTTGTGTTCCATCAGACAAAGAGGTGTTTTATTTTTCAATGTTGAAAAATTACAAAAGGTAAGTAAAAAAATTCATATAAATGATTTTATGAACGAAGAAGATATGAAAAGAACATGGGAAAGTTCTTTGTATGAGAGTCAAAAACACATGTTTAATCTTCTTAAAAAAGAGCGTAAAAATTACACTCATCCTTATTTAGGGGACATGAGACTAAAAGTAAATGCAGAAATTGTTAAAAAAATATAAGTTTTTATTTGACAAAGTGGGTATAGTTGTGATAAGAGTTAAGATAACATCAAGGTGGTTTTTTTTCATAGGGGTTCGCATAACCCTCCTCCTTGCCACCGAGATGCCAGTTTGAGGAGCTGTTTGTGGTTTTTTATATTTCCCACATTAGCTCCAGCTCACTCAAACGAATTGCGAAAAAAGATGAGGTAGGTTCCAAGTTTTTTGAAGATTTCCTTGGTTTCTCCCCTACCTCATCATTAATTAGGAAGGACGACAAATGGATCCGAGTAAATGGAAATCAGTAGCAGTACCGATTAGCATTTGGACAAAGTTAAAAGAATTAGCTGACAGAAATGATAGATCTGTTGGCGGAACGATTTCATTTCTCACAAAGAGAGAATATGAAAAAGAAGTTGACAACAAGCAAATCAAAAAGGTAGGCTAGTTGTCGATTAGTTGGGTGAGGTTTCCTTTCCGAGTCTGGACGACACTCCTAGATTCGTACATTTCCTCACTTAACGATTAGCGTATGTTAATACATATCGATACGGCTCTCCACTCCTGTAGGGCCGTATCTTAACCGCTGAAGAGCATAAACTTTATTTGAGAAAGGTAGAACTATGAGTGATGTGTTTTCACTATTTGAAGAAGAGGCAGCTAATCCTCAAGCGTTTGAAATTAGCAAAGACAAGACGAAGAATCTTTCGTCTCTTATTCGGTTATCTATAGATGTTGAGAAACAAATTAAAGAAACCGAAGACTATCTTAAAGACTTGAAACAAAAGAAGCGAACTGTTGATGAGGAAGATATTCCTTCATTAATGGAAGAGCTTGGTGTAGAGAGTCTACAAGTAGATGGCAACAAAGTATCGATAGATAAGTTTGTGTCTGCTCGTATACCAGAGGCTAGAAAAGATGAAGCTTATGCTTTTCTAAGATCAATAGGTGAGGCAGATATAATTAAGAATGAAGTTGTTGTCGGATTTAATATGGGTCAAGATAATGTAGCGGGAGCCGTGGTTGATGATCTTACGAAGCAAGGTTTAAACCCGGTACAAAAAACTCATATACATCCAATGACTCTGAGAACTTGGGCGAAGAACAGAATCGAAAACGGTCAAGAGATTGATCTTGATATGTTTGGGGTATACCAGGGTAATCGTGCAAAAATTAAAGGAGGTCAGTAATGGACACACAAGTTGCACAGAAAAAGACCACAGAGGTTGTGGTATCAGAACTCGACAAGTTACTTGAAGAGGACTCTGGTGCTGGTCTTGAGAATTTTACAACCGAAGATATGCAGATACCTTTTATTAGGATTCTGCAGGCGTTGTCGCCACAACTTAATAAGCAAGATCCTTTATATATTAAAGGTGCTGAGCAAGGCGATATATTCAATACAGTTAGTGGAGAGATCTATAAAGCAGATACTGGATTAACTGTTGTTCCAGCATATTTTGAAAAGAAATTTTTAGAATTTGCATTACGATCTACTGGTGGTGGATTTATCAAGGAGTTATCTCCAGACGATAAAGATATCAATCTTACCAATCGTGAAGGGACTATTGAAATGTTACCAAGTGGTAACGAACTCGTAAGAACACACCAACATCTCGTGATTGCCAAAGGTGAGAATGAGATGGCTCCAGCAGTTCTTGACATGAAGAAGACACAATTAAAAGTGTCAAGAAGATGGAATACTTTGAAGAATGGTATTCGTTTGCCCTCTGGTAAACCTATGCCTCTTTATGGTACTGCGTGGAAGATTACGACAGTTTCCGAAAGTAACGATCAAGGGACATGGTATAATTATAAACTTGACCGTATTACAGAAATCACTAAAGATATAGAAAGTATGATGCTAGAAGCTCGTAATATGTATCAAAGTGTGAGGAAAGGGGAGGTTAAAATGGCAGCCGCCTCTGCTGACGAGATGGCAGACAAAGGTGACGAAGCACCGTTTTAACTATTGGGGTCACATACGCTCCTCCAAGTATGTGGCCCTTATTTTTTGGAGTGATGAGTGAATATAACAGAAGAATTTTTAAAAGCATTTGAAGGGTTCGGTCAAGCACACGGACAAACAGATGTTTCCAACCAAAGAATGAACGGCAAACAAAAAGCCAAATCATTTATAGTAAGACAACCATTAACATTAGAATTAGTTCAAGGTCATCTCGATGGCAAAAAAGGTGTTGGAGCGATACCAATTAACGAAAATAACAAGTGTAAATTTGGTGCTCTTGACATTGATCAGTATCCATTAGACCATATTAGTCTAGCCACAAAACTTAAGGAACTCAAAGTTCCATGTATCGTGTGCCGTAGTAAAAGTGGCGGAGCACACATATTTTTCTTTTTTAAGGAGTGGATGGATGCTAGTGATTTTCGTGATAAAGCTGCGGAGATTGCTGCTGGATTGGGTCATGGTCGTTGCGAGATTTTCCCAAAACAGGAGCAAGTTCTGGTCGAAAGGGGGGATGTTGGTAATTTTATCAATCTTCCTTATTTTGATTCTGCTAAAACCCTCAGATACGCGGTCATTCAAAAGAAAGATGGCTATATTGAGGCTACGCTTGAGGAATTTATTGAAGAAATAAAAGAGCAATCATGTCTACCAAAACAATTTATGAATGTAAATATTGGTGGGCCAGCTAATTTATTTCCAGGATTCGTACCATGTCTTCGTGCTTTATTAAGTATCGGAGTGCATGAAGGTGGTAGAAATAAAGCTGCTTTTCAGTTAGGTGTTTTTTTACAGAAGTCTCGACCTAATGATTGGAAGTCGCAGATGGAGGAGTTGAATGTAAAACATTTTACTCCAGCTTTACCTGCTTCTGAAATAGTTACGATTCAAAACACATTGGAGAAGAAAGAGTATCAATATACATGTAAAGAAGAACCTATGGCTTCTCATTGTAATCAAGGAATTTGTCGTGGATTGAAGCATGGTATTGGTATGACCTCTATGCCATCGATTAGTGGATTGTCTGTCATTTTATCAGAGCCTCGTTTGTGGTTCTTGGATATAGATGGTAGAAGATTAGAACTCACAACAGAAGAACTACAGACACCACGATTGTTTCAAAGAGCGTGTATGGAGCAGTTAAATTTTATGCCACCAAAGATGAAAGATGGTGATTGGGAGATACAAGTCAATGGTCTTCTTGAAAACTGTAATGAAATAAGTGTACCAGAGGAACTTACATATAAAGGTCAGTTCATGTCTCTGCTAGAATTATATTGCACTGGAAGAGTTCAAGCACAAAGCTTTGAAGAAGTGGTGTTAGGTAAACCTTTTACAGAGGCAGAAGAATCTAAAACATACTTTAGATTAGAATCTTTGATGGATTTTTTAAGAGGAAGAAAGTTTGATAATTACACAAGAGCACAAGTGCAAGAGAGAATAAAAGAAATAAACAATGGAGATAGTTCCGTAGTTAAAAAGTTTCAAACATCACAAGGTAAATGGAAGACCGTTAGAGTTTGGTGGATACCAGAGTTTGGAGCAGAAATACAGATTAGACCAATAGAAATAAAGCAAGAGGAGTCACCATTCTAATGAATGAAACAACGATATTTGGACCTCCTGGAACAGGGAAAACAACAACATTAATTAATATAGTCAAGGATAGAATGTCTACTGGAACGGCTCCAGATAAGATAGGATTCTTTTCTTTTAGTAGAAAAGCAGCCACAGAAGCTAGAGATCGTGCTTGGCTTGACTTACAATTAGATAATAAAAGTTTACAGTATTTTAGAACTTTACACAGTTTAGCCTTTCAATGGCTTGGTTTAAATACAAGAGATGTGTTTAGAGGATCTGATTACAATGAGCTAGGTAAGATTGTAGGTATAGATTTCAGATCATCACAAACATTAAATATAGAAGACGGTCCTTTGTTTTCTATTGGTGCAGGTGGAGATAAATACATGTCTATCATTCAAATGGCAAGAGTTAAACAAGTGCCAGTCATGGATGAGTTTAAACAAAACTGGGATACACCAGAAGAGTGGAGTTCAAAACTACAAGTCCAACAACTAGAACTGTTGAATGATGCTTATGTGAAATATAAAAGAGCAAAAGGTAAATTAGATTTTATAGACATGATAGAAAAATTTATTAGTCAAGGAACAAGTCCAAAGTTTGATCTATTAATTATAGATGAAGCACAAGATCTTGTGCCTCTGCAATGGAGAATGGTCAAGGAAGTATTGGTTCCTAATTCAAAAGAAGTTTTCTATGCTGGTGATGATGACCAAGCGATCTATGGTTGGATGGGTGTAGATGTAAAAAGATTTTTAGGAGCAAGTCCAAATAAAAGAGTTCTTAAAAAATCTTTTCGTGTGCCAATTGAAATACATAAAATGGCAGACTTACTTATAAGAAAAGTTAAAATCAGAGAAGATAAAAAATGGCAACCCCAAAATCACAATGGATTTGTTTCTTGGTATCGTGATATACTTGATGTAGACTTAACAAGTGGCGAATGGTTAATACTTGCAAGAACAAACTATTTAGTAAACAAAGTATGTTTACGTTTGAAAGAAGATGGGCATCTTTTCTGGAGAGAAGGCACTGGTTGGTCTATATCACCAAATGTTTTGAATGCAATAGAGGTATGGCTTAAACTATGCAAGGGGGAAGAATTGACAACAGAAGAGTTACTCCCATTTTCAAAACTAATACATCCAGATCTTATTACAAAGGCGGGCAGAAAAATTCTAGCATCTTTAGAATCAGATCAAAACTATACTCTTCAAGATATTATAAACAACTGCAATCTAAAAGCGACATCAGAAACACCTTGGCAGAAAGTTCTGAAAGTATCGGAACAAGAGGTGGCTTACATAGTATCTGTCAGAAAGAGAGGGGAGAGGATACTAACGAAAGCTCCGAGGATCCGTGTATCGACAATACACAAAGCCAAAGGTGGAGAGGCGGATAATGTAGCTTTATTGTTAGACTCCACAAGAGCTTGTACTGAACAATGGGATCAAGACCCAGAGTATAGAGTTTTCTATGTAGGGATGACTCGTGCAAAGAAGACACTACATTTAATAGAATCACAACAACAATACGGATTTAATTTATGAAGAAAGATAACAATGAAGATATTAATCTAAACAATCAAGTCGGATATATGAACGGAAAAGAAGTATATAATTTCTTTGGAGTAAGTTCAGAAACAATAAAAAAATGGATGGACTATGAAAATTTTCCAGTACCTATTTTAATAACACCAAAAACTAGACTATGGAAATGTTCTGAGATTAAGGAGTGGATAGATGAAAAAAAATAGAGAATATTTTTTAAAAGAAGCAGAAAAATTAATTAATGGGCCGAGAGCAAAAGACTATGGGCCAGTAAAAAAGAACCATCAAAGAATAGCAGATATTTGGACTATTCTTTTGGACAAGAAGTTAAAAGAACCCATTACTCCAGAGGATGCAGTAGCTTGTATGATTGGAGTTAAGATAGCAAGACTAGCAGAAGACATTAATAAAGATGATAGCTGGATAGATGTTATTGGGTATGCAGCTTTGGGAGGCGAAATAATAAATGACAAATGAGCAATATCATTTGCTAGAACAAGACATAAGGGATATCTCTTGGGGTAATGCCGACTCTGATTGGACACCTCCACAGACCATTCCAGACTTGTCACAGTATGATACCATAGCGATAGATTTAGAAACTAAAGACTCGAATCTGTTAAAGCTTGGGCCTGGATGGTGTAGAAAAGATGGACATATTATAGGTATAGCTGTGGCTGCGGGAGATAGCTCTTGGTATTTTCCAATAGCACACACTGTTGGAAATATGCCTAAAAGACCAGTGCTTGGTTGGTTAAAAGAATTATGTTCTGATACTACAAAAACATTTGTGTTTCACAACGCTCTGTATGACTTAGGATGGTTAAGATCCGTGGGTATAGAAGTTAAAGGTAAAATTAGGGACACAATGATAGCAGCTCCAATATTAGACGAAAACAGAAGATACTATAATTTAAACTCTGTCGCTGGAGATTATTTAAAAATATATAAAGATGAGAAGATGTTGAAAGGTGCGGCAGAAGAGTTCGGTGTAGATCCAAAGTCTGAGATGTGGAGATTACCACCTCGATATGTTGGTGCGTATGCAGAACAAGACGCTTCGATAACTTTAAAACTTTGGAACATTTTGCAAGATAGAATTGTTTCTGAAGAGTGTACCAGTATATTTAATTTAGAGACACAGTTGACTCCAGTATTGTTAGACATGAAAACAAAAGGTGTTCGTGTAGATTTAGATAAGGCTCAACAAGTAAAACGATATCTAACAAAATTAGAAAAAGACTTACTTAATGAGATAGCCTCTGAAACAAAAGTTACGATGGAACCGTGGGTCGCCACATCTGTAGCAAAGGTCTTTGATGCTATGGGTCTTTCTTATTCTCGCACAGAAAAGTCCGGGTCTCCCGCGTTTACAAAACAGTTTCTTGCTAATCATCCTCACCCAATTGCAAAAAAGATTATAAAGATTCGAGAGATAAACAAAGCAAACACTACTTTTGTTGATACTATTCTTGAGCATTCTCATAATGGTCGTATACATTGTGACTTTCATCCTCTTCGTTCTGACGGTGGTGGCACAGTGACGGGCCGCTTTAGTTCTAGTAATCCTAATTTACAACAAATACCTGCTAGAGATCCAGAGATAAAAAAACTAATCCGTGGTTTGTTTATTCCAGAGGAAGGTCACAAATGGGGTTCTTTTGATTATGCCTCACAAGAACCAAGATGGCTAGTGCATTATTGTGCTACCTTGACAGGCATAGATAGACATCCACAAATTGACGATGTCGTAAAGTTGTATCAAGAGGGTCAAGCTGACTTTCATCAAATCGTTGCAGACATTGCTGGTATACCGAGAAAACAAGCAAAGACAGTCAACCTTGGTTTGATGTATGGTATGGGCAAAGGTAAGTTAGCAAACATTCTTGATTTATCTGTTGAAGAGGCAACAAGTTTATTAGACAAATACAATAACAAAGTTCCTTTTTTAAAATCAGTTTCAGAAAAAGCTATGAGACGAGCAGCAGATAGTGGAGTGATTAGAACTTGGTTGGGCCGTAAATGTAGATTTAATATGTACGAACCTATTTCATATCAATACAATAAAGCACTTCCAATGAAAGAGGCTATAGCGGAATATGGTGGTAAAGGCAGAATAAGAAGAGCATTTACATACAAGGCGTTGAACAGACTGATTCAAGGGTCAAGTGCAGATCAAACAAAGAAAGCTATGGTTGATTGTTACAAAGAAGGATTGTGTCCAATGTTAACAGTGCATGACGAACTTTGTTTTAGTATACTAAATCAAGACGATTCAGATAAAATAAAGGACATTATGTCTAATTGTATATCAAATCTTAAAATTCCCTTTGAAGTTGACGATGAAATGGGTCAAAATTGGGGTGAAGTTGGATAGTGGCGATTATAAAAAGCTACACAAGAAGAGTCTTTTTTAAGGTGGAATCATACTAGAGGGGTATTGTTTCGCCTCTCTGTGAGCGTCTGAGAGCTTAATTTTTTCGGACAGGCTTACAATATGTTATGATTTTACCAGGTTTTCCGTCTTCGTTAGGAATATTTGGTTGGGCCGTTAATCTCTCTGCAAAATATAAACATCTGTCTACATTTTTAAATCTCTGTGTCCTATCTATGATCTTTTCGTCTATCATAAACACTAATAAGAATTCAATCATTCACCTTTTGCTTTCCAAAAATATTCATCTGTATCTCCGAGTCTAAACTTTTGTCCATTCTCAACTTGATATACTTCTGTACTAACTTTGAAGTCTGGTTGTAAAGGCTGGTCTGGTGTGAGTGAATTATCATATACTCTCATTCTGTTATTAGGGTACAAACAATATTGCCCATTTTCTAATTCTAACAAATTGTGTGACTTGTGTTCTGCGGGTTTATGACTTGTAGAATAATCAACATTGTTTACATCGTCATGATAGTTATCCAAAGTAGCAATATAACTACCTTTTAATATTCCATGATCTCTAGTGTATACTTCATAATCCATTGATCCTATAAACTGTTTACAAATAGAAACTACGCCATAATCCATGCAATTCCAAAACTGAAGATTGTAAAGATCCATATCTGGAGTGGGGACAACTGGGTTAGAAACGAATGCACTAATAGGTAACTTATCATACAAAGCACCATAATCAGGAAGGTAAGTTTCGAAATAAAACGCTCTCCCAGGAACAGATTTAGCCGTAACCCAAATCCCCTTAACAAACTCTCCATGACCATCTTCATGATCTCTTAAATACTCTTTTCTAACCCACACATCTTCAGAAGGCAGGTTACATATCAAAGAAGCCATTAGTGCATAGTTTCTTTTGTTATAATTTTATCTAACTGTGCTAAAGGTTGAGAGCTTCTACTGTCTATATAGTCTCCAAAAAAATCATAATCTCTTGTAACGACCTCTTTTACAAGAACATTGTTAACTATTTTTATCGTGCTAAACTCTTGCTTAATAACTAAATTACCATGATCTTCTTCCATTGCTTCTTTAAACGGGCCATCTTTCATGCTATCAATCCTTTCCTATATCCATTTGTTCTATCATAGGTAAGCACATCTTTTCTGTTTTCGCCAGGGTATTCGTTATTATACGAGACATGAACCCAACCAGAACTTGGATCTCCAGTATAGCATTCTAAAATTAATTGATCAAAGTCCATATTGTTTTGAATGTATTGAGCAAGTTCAAAATTATCAACGCCTGGGATTTCTATATCAGCCGCCTGACCTTTTGCATGTTGACTGGTTGATTTTGAACCAATCGCTTCACATAAGGCGGGACTGCGATATCCAGAGTTAATAACCATGGGTTTTTTAAAATGATATCGTATCATTTCTAGTACGCCATGGCACAACTGTTCCATAGCTTCTATATGGTTATCATCTGGTGTGTTGTCAATACCTTTTCGCTCTGCTGTTTGCGATTTTGTAAATTCTGTTAAAGTAAAATTTGCTGAAAGTCTCATCCAGTTCTCCTTGCTATTTCCATGTTCTTTAATATCTGTTCTGGGTTACCACCTAGAAACTGTGCAATCTCTCTGTTCTCTGGTGATGGATTAAGAAGTTGACTTGTAACTGTTGCTAAATTTATTGTTGGTTCTTCCGTAGTTCTCTGTGTTGTCTGCTCTGGTAGTTTTTGAGTTTCGTTTAACGGATTAACTTTAAAATTAGGATTTGATTTAGTGTTTGTTAAATCTAAAAAGTCATTCACAGTTGGTGGTGAAGCCTTTTTCTTAAGTTCTGGAGTAAGTTTCATTCCAAATCTTTTTCTGTATAATCTCATGATAGTAGAGTAAGGAACTTTAATTCCTTTTCTAATAGCAGATCCTAATCTTTCTTTACTTGGTAGATATGGTATGTACTTATCTGCTCTTAAAGAAAATATTTCTTTTTTTCCTATGCCTGCTTTCTCTCTTAATATTCTAGCAATTTTATTATTAGTAAAGCCTAATTGTTTTAAACTGTCATAGTTTAATTTCATCTCTCTAAATGCTTTGAGTCTAGCATCATCTGCTCTTAAATATGCTTCCAACATTTGTTCTTTCGTTGGATCTTCTAATCGTAAAGCATCAGTAAATAATGTAGCTGCCTCTGATCTAAGTCCTTTGAACTCTTGAGCCTTGAACTCTGCAATTTTATCTCTATCTATAATTTGAGATTGTAATCCAGTAAAAGCTCTAAACAATTCACCATATCTTTTATACTCTCTTCCAGTAGTAGGTTCTTCTGCTTTTACATTGAATCCTAAAAACTCTCCACCTTCTGGGAAAAATACTCCTCTTGCAGTTCTACCAAGTTCTGGTGATTTAACTGGCTGTCCTCTGACAATACCAAGATCTGCTCCAGTTGGAACTCTGACTGGTATGATGTTTGGTTTAAGAGTATCAAGAAGATGTATCATGCTTTTTTCTAAAGATAGTCCTAATCCATCTCCCTCTTTGTATACTTTAGCACCAGAACGAGTTCGTCCTCCTCTTCCAACTCCGAGTCCTAAAGCACTTTCTTTTGGTAGCACATCGAGGACTGAATCATAAATCATTGACACTTCAAAGAAAGGACTAAAAAATTCAGCGAGAGAATCAAACGCCGCTCCTCTGACGTTGGCAAAATCAGATTTTTGTAATCTTGATCCTTCTCGTAGAGATCTAAAAACTGTGTGGAAGGGTTTAGACAACATGTCCCAAGGGTTCGTGTAACTAAAATCTATAACTTCTGGATTACCTTTTTCATCTTTACCTACTGGTATCAACACAGAGTTTCTTTGCCAAGGTGCAGATAATCTGTTGATAGCATCGACCTCTTCGTCTGAAGTCCCAGTCATCATTTGTCCAAATCTTTGTATTCCTTCTCCTAATACTCCAAAAGTAAACATAGAATTAGTAAGTCTTCTTGCTCCTATCTCTCTTATGGCTGCACTATCACTTGCTAATTCTTTCATAGCAACGTCTAAAGTATTAAATCCAGTTCTTAAAATCTCTGCAGGGAAAGCGATAAAGTTACCAAGAGGTAATCCTCTTAATCCTTTTATGACATCTGGTACAAGTTCGTAGTTTGGAACTAAGTTACGAATATTATCTGCTGTAAACTGTTTAAATGCTTCATCAAGTTCATCACCAACTGCATCTGGTTTAGCTCCTATGTAACGACCAAACTCTCTGTCTGCATTTCTTACCGCACCTGCGATTAAATTATTTTGTTGTTCTTTATTTAGATCATCAAAACTTCTACCTAGTGGACCTACTGGTTGCTTTTTTACTTTTGTTATTGCGGCTGACTGCATCTTTCTTCTAGCGTTTCTAAACTTTTGAAGCTCAAACAAGTAGTTGTATATCTTCCAAACATCATCACCACCTCTATATAAATCTTCTGCAAAACCAAGAGGTCTTCTAAAAAACTGTCCGAGCTTACTTCTTTTTTCTGCATCAAAAGTAGGGTCTGATCTACCTAATTGTCTTTCTGCTCTTTGCTTTTGTGTGAGACCTAAACCACGTTCATCAAATTCTTTTAAACCCTGGACAAAACCATCACTACCTTCATAGCCTAATCCTTTTCTTAAATTTTCTTGTATCTCTCTTAATTGTGCTGAACTACCAATAACACCCCTTTTTTGCATTTCCACAAGAAAGTCAAGTGTTTCATTGTCTCTTTTTAAATCTATAAAAGTTTTATTCTTTGTCTTAAGTTCTTTATCAATAGCATCTCTTAAAACTATATTAAACGAAGATCCTAAACTAGCTCCCTTGCCATAATTACCTTGAGCTATTGCAAATCCAGAAGCGGATGTTACGTTTCTTACTTGAGTTAAAGGAGATAAAATAGTTTTTGCGTACTGTGTAGCACCTTTCAGTGTTTGCATCATACCGTAAGTTTTTCTAAGTAAAGTAGGCATAGTATCGGCATCTGTCCAAACATGACTACTTAAATTGTTAAACATAACTCTAGGCACTGCGTATCCAAACATGGTTCCATAAATACTACTTGTTTGATTAGCACCAGGAGAATAAGCATCTCTTGCTATAGTTGTCTCTCCAGAACGTCCTAAGATTACATGATTAGGATTTTCTTCTAACCACTTATTTAAAGCGTCACTTAAAAGTTCTTTATCTAGTTGACCTATTCTACTGATTTGATCTGGGTTGATATCATAAGTGGTTGCTCTTTCTTTTATAAATTTTATGATCTCATCATCCATTTTAAAGAAGACTTGTTTTTCAGGTTTAAAACCAACTTCCGTGGCTCGTGCTGCATTTCTCGCGGCAACTGAAGCTATGTTTGCATCGGCAGATTGTTTGAACAACGATAAAAATCTATCTGTTGCAACAAAGTTAGATAGCTCAGACACAGTAGATATAAAAGCTTCTCTTGGATCTCTGACTTCACCAAGTATCTGTCTTAATACTTCACTGTCTACTTTTCTCTTATTAAGTAAACTGGTATCTAATCTTGTTTGAAACAATCTATTCAGACCAATGCCTCTGTTTCCACCTTTGGCTTTTGCGTTTGCTACCACTGTATTTATGTACGACTCTGCTTGTTGTCTTGAAAGACTTGCACCACCTTGAATAATATCGTCCATTTGTTGATCAGTTATTCTCATCGGTGTTTCAGATAAAATACCTCTTATGTGTCCTAAATCTGTGCCTTCTCTTGCGAGAATTTTCTGGATAATTTCTTCTTTTGCTTGAGGTTGTATTTTATAATTCTTGTCATTATATATTCTATATAATCTTCTTAAATATCCACCCTCTCTCATCATTCTTTCAACTTGATTTTCAAATTCAGCTCTAGTGAGGTTACCTTGAATAACTGCATCATCTGGTAAATCTTGAATAACTTTACTTGCTACAAATTGATCAGATAACTTCTTAATCATATTAGCTGCATCTACATATAAAGTGTATAATTCATCTGGTAAATCTACAATCTTATTTGCTTTTTGTCTTGCTACTTGTTGTTGATTGCGTGACAAGCCTCGTAAATTTTGATCTTTTCTTGCTCCCTCCAAGACATCCATAAAATTATCTACATACTTTCTTTTACTGTGATCTGGTAATCCAGTGAAACGAGGGTTCTTTAAAGTTTCAGTAATCTTTTTATCAATCTCTTGCATTTTTTGTTTAGCAATTTTGATGTTACCTTCTACTTCTGGATTAATTAAAGATCTGGCTCTCGCAACAACTGGATCTAAAAAACCTCTGTATCTTAACAAAGATTCCATTTTAGCAATAAAGCTAGGTAAAGTTGTTAGTTTTTGAGGATCTTTGGTAAGTAACTCTTCTCTTCTAGCAATAGATCTTTTAGCAGTATCTATCATGCCTCTAGCTAAAGGAACTGTCATACCACTAGCTAAATCTAAAACTGTTGTATTTTCTGGAATAACTTTACCTGCAAAATTACCAACTTTTTCATTTAAAGCTTTTATTCCTTCCACTGGTCTTGCACCGAGAGTCTTGTTTAGAACTGTAAAAGAAGCACCCAATGCTGGAGGAATGACACCTGTTGCTATTCCACCCTCAAGACCAACTTTTAGTTTATTTGCTATTTTTGCAAAAGCTCTTTCTTGACCGTCCATGCCCACTGCATCAACTGTATTCGTTGGGCCAGCATCAAAAAAATCTCCTAATGTTTGTGTATCATCTGTAGAAACTATGGCATCTGCCAACCCAGCTGCACCTAACATGGTGGCGTATCGACCTACTTTTTGTGCTTTGGTTCTGACTTTACCAGGTAATCCAAACACAGTAGGTTTTTTCTCAAACATAGTAAAAGGATCTCGTCCTTTTCTGACTGCACCTAATTTAGTTCCTAATTGATAAGATTCTATTTTACGGTTTTTAACAGCCATTCTTGGCTGACCTCTCATGATTCGTGCTACTCGTCCCACCTTTGACACGGCAGAGGCGGCGGCAACACCAGGTATACCAAACTGCACCAATGCTTCTGTAACTTTACCTGCTGCACCCGTAGGATCTATACCAAGATCCTCTCTAAGTCCATCAAACCATTGTTCAACAAGACCAGTGGCATTGCCTCCAGTAATTGCGTCAGATACTAAAGTTCCAGTTGATACGATACCTTCTGGTATTTTTGATAAACCAGAAAGTACACCTTCACCAGCTTCAGTAAAAAATCCTTCATACTCTTGAGGATCGCCTTTTTGAGCTTTTGCTATTTTCTCTTCAAACTGTCTTACTCTTCTTTCAGCTTCTTCTTGACCTATCTCTTTTGAGTAAGTGTAGTTTTTTCCATCAACATTATAAGTAAACATTTAATTAACCGAAAGTTGCACCAAAGTTAGTAAACAAAGATTTATTTCTCTGCAATACTTTCATTGTATCTGCGTCTTCTTCTTCTATTGCAGTCTTTATCTGTTCTGGTAAATCTAAATAGTTAAGTTGTATCTTTCCTTTATATTTATTGTATAAAGGTCTGTATTCAGTGATCAAAGCACTTAATGCTGCACTTGGGTTTGAAGTGGTAGGATCTAATGCTTTTTGATATGGACTAGTTGACTTCTGTAAATTTTGAATGGTTGCACCAAGCTCATTCTTCATTTGAGTTGTTAACTCTGTGTCTTCAACAGCCGAAATACCGTATCCTCCAGTTCCACCAGAAATACCTATTTTCTGCATAGCCTCACTTGGATATTTCTTATTACCCTCTTTTAATGCTTTAATTAAATCAAACTGACTTTGAATACCTTTTGGAGTCAACTCTAAATTATCTGCTGTAGCTGGTTCATTTGGATCTTTTAATTGAACAAGATCACTAGCTATCGCTCCTTGTATTTCATCTGGTAACATAGCAGCTATCTTTGCTTTTGACATTTCTAATGTTTTTTGAAATTCATCTGAAGACTTATCAAGTTTAAATTTTTCAAGATCAAATTGTGCAAGAGTGCTCATAGTATTTAGTTTTATTTTTCTCATTGCAACTTCTGTGTTTAATTTATTTAACAAATCTTCTCTTGCTTCCCCACGAGTTTGTTGAACTATATTAAACTGTGCAGCTTTTCTTTGAACATCTAATGCGTTCATAGCCACTCTTTCTGCCTTTTCATCTTTTAACAATCTATACATTGTGTTTTGATATTTTTCTACATCTTCTCTGTAATCATCTCTAAGATTTTTCATGTCTCTTCCATAGCCTTCAAGACCAACACTAAAACCTTTTGCTACATTAGTAAGTGTGTTTGGACTTTCTCCTGCCGCCATAGCAAGACCTGCTCTCATCATGTTAAGCCAAATAGAACCTTGTTGATCTTTTGATAAATTTTCATCTAACTTATCTTTGTCGTATCCAAGCATATCAAAAGCTGCATCTTTTACATCTGAAAAAGTAACTTCTTCTGGTTTTTTATTTAAGGCATCAAAATAATCTTGTTGATGTTGTTCGTAAGTTGTACCTAGATAAGTGGCAGAGTTAACATCTTCTAAATCTGAGGCATAGTTATTATACACATCTTGAAGCTCTTTGGTCTGGTTTTGTATTCTTTGATTTACGTCACTAAAATCAAACGATTTTGTTGTTGTCCCTTCAGTAGTTTCTCCTTCTGTAACTAAAGAAGGATCGTCATCTGCTGAAGTAAACACCTCACCAGTTCCTTCATCAATACTATCATCATTTTTTGTAACTTTTTTATCTAATATTTTTTTATTAGTTTCGTTTATTTTAATAGCATCTTTGTCTTTTTTAACTGCGGTGTCTTTTGCTAATTTAGCTTCTGTTCCTGCTAACTCCTCTAATTGAGTTTTCTCTTTTGCTTTAGCTTCTGGATCAACATCTTCTGTGCTTATTATTGTTGTTTGAGGTTTGCCTTCTCCATAAACACCTGGTGTTCTTTGTAGTATTTTTTTAAAGCCTTGATCAAAATCAAATTGTTTTGGAATACTTAAAGCTGGATTAGCTTGTACTGATGAGAATAGATTAAATCCACCACCATTAGATCTTTTAATTAACTCTGGTCCACTAGCCATGATCCCAGCGGCTCCACCTTTTTTACGAAACATTGGTCTATTGTATATACTCATTATGTATACCTCGGACCACCAAAGAAATTACCAAACCCTCCAGCAGATCCTACTGCTCCAAGACCCGCGATACCTAGTCCCATTAACTGTGATCCCATACTTGGACCAGGTCTACTTGTTGTTGAATAGGTAGATTGTAATGCTGGAACACCTCTAAAGATATCAGACATAAAACCAACTTGTTGATAAGGCAAGGCTTGTTGTGCAAGTGCGTCTGCTCTTTCAACATCTCTTTCTCTCTGTCCTTGTTGCTGTTGCAGTCCACCAATACCTAGTAATGTGTTAATATCTTGTACGCCCATTTGTTGTCCCAACTGTCCAAGACCAGCTTGTGCAGTTCCTAACTGACCAGTCAATTGTGCTTGTCTTAACTGTTGATTTGCCGCTTGTTGTGCCGCTTGTTGTGCTTGTTGAAAACCTTGTGACCTTAACTGAGCTCCAGTTCTTGCTTGTTGATCCATTGTGTCTGCTGCAATTTGTCCTTGCAATACAGCTTGTCTAGAACCACCAAACGCACCAGCTCCTACTGCACTTGCTTGTGCTTGATTTTGTTGTTGCCTTCCTTTATCTGCAATGTCTGCTTGAGTTCTTGCAATAACATCTTCTGTATACGGATCCATAAATTGTTGATAGGAAGTCGGATCATAACTTGCTCCTTGTGCACCTGCAATACCTTGACCAACTGCTGCACTACCTTGTTGCAAAAAAGGTTGAAATGCACCTACTCCACTGAGTGCGTTTGCTATAGCTTGTTGTTGACCTTGTGACAAACCTTCTACAGTTTGTTTAAAGTAAGGCATTTGTGAACCTTCACCTGTTAAACCTTTAGCACTAGCAAATATATCTGCTAAAAATTCTTCTTGAAATGGTGCTAATCTAACGGTTTGGGTTTGATCTACTGTTTGTGTTGCCATTATGCGACCCTCTCTAACTCTGACATCATATCATACATTCTTGCTGCACCCAAGTCCCTATCTCCTCCTCCAGCACCTCTTACAGCTTTTGCAGTTAATACGAACTCACCATCTGATAATCTTGCTGGAACAGAATCACTTGTACCCGTCCCTGGTCCGTTGACCTCTCCTCCATCATTCATGAATAAACTTCCTATTGCACCTAAACCACCTAACCTTGATTGTCCACTTCCAAACGGTGAACTTCCAACAGTTGACACACCTCTGTTAAAAGCATTGCCAAGTAACTCTAATGCTTTTCCAGGATCTTTAGGAACTGTAGTTGAACCCGTTGTTTCCATTGATTTTCCAAACTGATCTATTCCGTCACCTTGATCTATAGGCATATATGCTGCTCTTATATCTGATCTTGAGTTGCCACTTGGTGCGTAAGCATTACTCCCCATTTGATTTTTACCTGCTTCAAATAATCTGTTTGCCATGTCATCTGTAAAAGCAGGTAGTCTATTACCTAATTGATTTGCATTAGGCATACCCAAACCGCCACCTAAACCAGGTAGTTGAGAAGGAAAACCTAAACCACCACCTAAACCAGAACCTGCTGTTACATCAACACCAAACTTATCTTGAGCCATATCGCCAACTTGATCTAAAAAAGGTTGTATCTGATCTGCTCTACCTTTAATTTCATTATGAAGACCTCTATTAATTGTCTCTCCTAACAAGTTAAGTCCTCCAGAAGACATAGTAACAACTTCATCATCGTCTTTGTTTCTATTTCTTAAATCTTCAAAGTATTGTTTTCTTTCATCATCATCATCTAGATTATAGAATTTGTCTCCTATTCTACCATAACCTAATCTTGTCTTGCCTTCTGGATAAGGTGGTTGGCTACTTGTTGTCGTATCAACTTCTTCTCCTCCAAGAGCCGCTAAACCCCCAGCACCAACAATACTTGCAATTCCTACGGGAGATGTAGCAAAGTCTTTCAATGCACTCATCATTCCACTGCTCCCTGCGGACTTAATAGCACTGACTGGAGCAGTTGATGCAGAAGTTGTCATTATTTCTGGGCCAGTTACAAAACCAGAATTACTTGCAGTAGACGGACCAAAAAACTTGCCTCCTGCATATCCAGCAATACCACCTAAAGCTGCAGCTTTTAAGGCATCTTCTGTGTCTCCTCCTCCAATAAGACTGCCGATTCCTGAACCAAGAGCCGCTCCAAGTGCTCCTCCTCCTATTCCAAAGCCTATAGCTCCTCCTATTATTGGAGCTGCTTTTTTCAACACTTTTGTAAAACTTTTAAATATTCCCATTATTCACTATTCTATCAATTATTTCTTATTTCTTCAATGCTAGATTCCACTTATAGCACTTGTTGTTATTCTTGTCTTCGCAAACTCTTGTATACTTGCAACAACGGCTAATCTATCATTATCTGCCGCTTGAACTTTTAATATTTCACCTTCATTTAATACAAGATCTTTTGTCAATAATTCTATTGTTGTATTTGCTGCAACTGCTTTGGCTTTAAATATAGGCAAACTATCTATAAAAACATCAATTGTTGAGGCACTACCACTATCGTTAGACACAAGTATAGAATTTATAACGGACGCATTAAAATCTGCATCTGTTGGCACAGTATAAAGATTTTTTAATCCAGTGTTTGCTGTTGTTAAATCTATTGTTGCATTTCTTAAATTTTGCAAATATTGTGGTATGCCACTAACTAACATTACCTTCTCCCATCTGGTCGCATGTCAACACGAGGTGTGCCTAATTTGTATTTAACACCAGTACCCGTTGACTCTACTTTTATAGCAAAAGAACGTCCTCGTAATCGATAATCTATCTTACCTGTAAATTGCTCTATTGGAGTTGTTGTACTTCGAGAAGTATCTTTTGATTCTGTTTGCAGAAAGTTACCTCCAGCAGAGTTTTTTGCCTTTAAAGTAAACGATACACTTGGTGTTGGATTACTAGATCCATTAAAAGTAATATCAGGTAACATTTGTTTTATAGAAACAAACTTGTCACCGTCCCCCATATCCATGGGCCCTGATTCAATAAACGAAGTCATAGCTGATCCGTCATCATCATTTGTTAATTCGTGGTTATATAAAAGAGAATTACCCGTTGCGATTGGAAATGTTCTGATACCACGATCTATCCAAGCGTCTCTGTTTAGTGTTCCATAATACCAAACTTTTTCTGCATAGTTGTAAACAACATAAGCATTAACAGAAGAACTATCTGCTTTTGGGTAAAACCAAATAACTTCACTAAACTCTGAGTTAACACCAACATGAACCTTGTCTCTCTCATCAAAGTTAAAATCTAAAAATACTTTATCTTTTACAGTGCAAGGTAACTGTTGTGTGCCTCCAGCATAAATATAAAAGGTGTCAACACCCATCCAAAACACCACATCTTCAACAGCCACGGCAGAGGCTGGACTCATAATCGTAATATTTTTTGATAATTCTTGCAGACCAAAAGTAAATGGCGGCCCAATAAATTTCATAGAGTGTAATGTTTTATTTGTAAATACCAGTATTTGTTGCTTTGTTTCTACAGCTTGAACAAAAGTTGATCCACCACCAAGTCTTAGATCACCTGCTGTGTTTGTTGCAGTAGGAAAAAAATCAACGGGGTTTTCTTGAGAACTAAAACGTATTAATAGTGGGTCTTGTATTTCGTTACCTTGTGTTGTTGTAGATGTTGCACCTAATCCATCACACCCAAAAGCAATAACATGACGATCTTGGTCAGACACTAAAACTTGTTTAGCTATGGTAGGAACACTTGTTCGAGTAGAAAAAACAGGTGAAGCACTTAGTTCTTTTGCACGAACACCAAGTCCACTCGATTTATCCCAGTAATATATAGCACCGTCTCTTGGATTTATAATTAAATCTTCACCAAAATTATCATGTGACCAAGTTCTTATCTCTGCTCCAGGAGCCGTGATTGAAGACGCTTGACCCCATCCTACAAAGTCATTTGCAGAATCTGCGTTACCAGAAGCAAGTCTAACAAGTGTACCATTTGCATGAGTTGAAGCTGTTGTACCACTTGATGCTCTTGTAACTGTAAGATCGTCTGTAGCTACATTAGTCACAGTAAGTAATTCTTCTTCAATCAATATGATATCAGTTGCCTCTATTCCAGATCCACTTGTAACTGTAAGTGTTGTATCTGAATTACTGAATGTGCCACCTTCATTAATTGTTGTAGCTAATGCTCCGTCAGTTGTACCACTCCATTGACCAGCACCCCACCCTGTACCACCAACCGTGGCATCAAGACCAGTGTTTATTTGATAAGTACCCACTACACTCGATCCACCATTACCAGTATCAGATGAATTAGCTGCTACACTTGATGTTATTGTATAAGAATTAGAACTTATAATAGATACAATTTGAAACTCTGCTTGTAAAATTGCTTGTGTAATATTACCACTTGATCCAAGACCATTAGAATCTACACCAGAAAATGTAACAAAATCATTTACATTGGCTCCATGTGCCGCATCTGTAACAGTAATAGTTGTTGAGCCATTAGTGGCAGCGAAAGTTATGTCACCAGCCGCAGTAGGATCTTTTTCTGGAGTAATATCATTAAAAGTGCCACCTTCTTCAATATAGTATTTAAGATGAGTGCCTATACCTAAAAAATCAGAACCATCTAAAGCAACCCAGTTATGTAATCTTCTAGCAGATCCAAGATAGGTATTACTATTTTGTTTTACCCAACCTCCAAACTTTTCTGGAAAGCCATTACGAAATCTTATCTTATCTCCATCGATATAACCACCCTCGTTACTATAAGAGGTTACATCTGATATGATACCTGGTCTAAATTTTAAACTTGTGTATGCCATTAATCTATCGCCACATCTGAAGAACGAGTTCCAGTATATCCTTGTGTAGAGGTATCAACTGTTCCTGTTCCATTATTAAATTTAGCTAAAGCAAGAGGAAGACTGTTGTCATCATTACCAGAAATTGTCATTGTTATATTAAAAGTTCCGTCTGTACTGTTTGTAGATGATGATGATGCGGTTGCACCAGAGTTTACAGTAACATTATCAAATGGATCAGCACCACTTAAGACACAAGCAACATTTAAATTATTTGTAAAAACAAAAGATCTGTCATTACCAGATCTTATAACTCTAAACCACATTCTTCTTGTGAAAGTTAAATTACCAATACCTGCTTCATCTTGAGAGGGTCCGACAGTATACATCCCCGTAAAACCAAAGGTGTGACTATTCCCATTACCATTGTGGTAACCCATTTTACCACCAAAACCCATATTAGCATAATTTGTACCTGAACCAATATTAGCATTTTCGTATGGGTTTAAAGCAATGGTAGTATTTGCAGTAGTTCCAATATAAAGACGATAATTGTAAGAATTAGGAGATGATGAACTTGTTGCTGTGTCACCTATAAAAACAACTGATGTATTTCCATTAGCAATAGAAAAACCATTATTAGTGCTACCAGCCGAAAAGATAGTTGAGGCACCAGGTGTGCTTCCTCCTACTGTTGTTGTGCCACCTGAATCAACTTGTGCTCCAGTAAGATCCACACTTGCTTGTCCGCCACTACTACTTGTCATTGTTACATCAAGATATTTTTCTACAGTAGTATCTGTTCCAACATCTGAAACAACAATAGTAGATGAATCAGAATTAGAAAAATTTGTAGTTCCTGTGTGAGTGGCATCTGTTTGTTCTAAAGTAGAAGTTTTTAATGTTGATTGAACATTACCAGAGCCTTTTAATTCTAAAGCAGTGCTTGAATTTTGTGTTAAAGGAGAACCAGTTGAGTTTAATAATGTTTTACCATCTGTATCTAATATAATTTTTTTATGAGCAGAATCATTATTCATGGTTAAGTTACCACTAATATTTTCGTTTAACTTAAAATATTGAAGAGGAAGTTTTGATTTTGCTGTACCAGCTATATCATTTAAAACACCAGAGTTACTATCAACTAAAGATTGAGTTACTTCTGTAAAGCCAACATTTGATACCAAAGGTATAGACATTAATCACCTAAAACTTAACTGTTTCTGTAAAAGAAAAACTTGTTCCATTATATATACCTATTGCTAGTTCAGCACTACTACCTAAAGAAATACCTCTTGACACATTGTCTCCCGATAAGGCGGTACTTCCATCTCCAGCGTTCCAGTTTATAGTCATACTATTTGCTGAAGTTTTTTTATCAATAATAACATATTGTCCAGCTACCAAATTATCAGTTTGCACATTTATTGTTTGAGTGCCACTAGAAACTACGACTTGTTGATAAACAGATGTAGCTGCACCTGCTATCACATCTAACGCTCCAGAGATTGTAGCAAGTGATTTTACTTCAACTAGATTTTGATTAAAGTAAGTTGAAAATGTGGCGGCAGTTGTTTGTCTCATCGTGCCACCATCATTTGTAAGGATACCATCACCTGCTGCAACAGCCGTGGTTCCGATAGTACTTCCACCTGCTAATAAAGCTAACTCTGCTTGAGTAACCTTTGTACCACCAGTCGATATATCTGACAAAAGATCAAACACATCTGCGTTATTAGTTCCTTTTCCATCTGCATAAATAAAAGCTTTTGCACCATCTGGTACAGCAACACCAGTGTTAGCTGCTCTTTGTTTAAAAGTTACAGTGGATCCTGATCCATTGTGAACAATGTAAAAAGCTTCTCTATCGTCTGGGTGTATCGTTAAAATAGATGCACCACCTCCGCCATTTGTTAACTTTAAAACTCTTGTGTGACCATTAGAAGTTTTGTCTCCATCAGTTACAGTTATGTTCATAGCACCTGTTACAGCTACATCTGTCACGCCATTCAACGCTTTGTCAATAATTTCTAAATTATTATTGGTGGTTGTACCCCAGGTTCCCGATTGTTCGCCAACCCCTATGAGTTCTATTCCACTATTGTCTGTATATTGACTTGCCATTTTTACCTCATGCGTTTATTTCTTCATATGTTTCTGTTGTTGGTGACGTAATTTCTGTATAACTTTCAGAGCCACTTGGTGATATTGTATTAAAAGTTTCAGAGCCACTCGGAGTAACTGGACTGTAACTTTCGTTTGCACTTGGTGTAATTTCATCAAAAGTTGCAACATTTAAGTTTAAAGCTCTCCTTCTACTAACAACAGTATCATCTTTATCAATAACATCTTCGTATAATAACTCACCTAAAGTTGATTTAATAAAATTAAACTCTTGGCTTGATATACCCACCCCTATCTTAATACTATTTGCCGTCTGTGTAAACTGTCCAGTTTGTTCACTTGTGCCTGTTCTTAATCTTACACCAGAAGAAGTTTCTGTAAAATTGCTTGATACTTCAGCAGAAGAAACAGCTATCTTTATACCATCTGTTGTCTGTGTGTTTGTAAAACTTATATCTGATTCACCAGAAGCTATTCTTATAGCGTCAGAGGTTTTTGTAAAATCACTGCTTAAACTACTTACACCAGCTAATATACCCACTCCTACAGCAGCTTTAGATGAAATACCACTCATTTCGGAAGAAGTGATTGCTATCTTTATACCAGCACTTGTTTCTGTAAAATCAGATGTAATATCCGCAGAAGTAATAGCTATTTTAATACCAGCAGTTGTTTGTGTATTTGAAGAAGATAGCTCTCCTACACCAGACAAAATTATATTTCCTATTCCTGTTTGTGTGTTGATAAAACTAATATCAGAAGTTCCTACAGCTATTTTAATAGCATCGCTTGTTTCAATAAAGTTTGAGCTTTGACTTGATGTTCCTAACCTTAACCTTAATGCCGAAGAAGTTTGGGTATTATTAAAATTAATATCTGAAACTCCAGTTGCTACCTTAATGGCATTAGATGTTTCTGTAAAATTGCCACTTATATCTGCAATACCTGCAAGTATACCAACACCAACAGATTGCTTAGAAGCAATACCAGACATCTCAGCAGAGCTAACACCTATTTTTATAGCGGCAGAAGTTTCTGTAAAATTTAAACTTTGAGTCGAAACACCAAGAAAAACAGTTCCAATGGCTCCAAAAGGCTGTGCTGAAAAAGCATTAAAGCCTAGCATTACTCAGTATCCGTTGGTTTTGTTGGAAAAGCAAAACCTTCGTCATCCATACTTTTGTATGTTTTTGTTATATCTCTAAGTTCTTGTCTGTATTTAGTCCAAGCTGATGGAATAGATGTGCTAGTTTCTTGAGCTTTAATAACTACCCAATCGCTTTCATTTAAAAGCAAATCTCTTTCCATCCTTAATTTATTTAAGTTAGCAGTCATTATCCTGCAATCTCCATAGCTGTAATAGTTGAAATAACTCTTGAATTGTAAGCAGCATCTACATCATTTTGTGTTGAATTAACAACTAAAGCAGTAGTGTTTGGATTGTTTGCATTTTTTCCTTGCACACTATAAGTTAGCTCTGATGTAGAACTTGGACTATCTAAAACTTGCATTACTTTACTTTCAATATTGTAATGATCATTAAAAGAAGAGCTACCATAAATATGTGTCATACCTAGCATTCTATTTCCTGCTGTACTTGGTTCTACTATAGTGCTTCCCCCTCTAGCAATTCTAAAAGTAAGGTGATAACCTGCAACTGAAATTTGTAAGGTGGCGATAACATATATTTTACTAGAGGTAGATGATGGAGTAATATTTACAGTTAATCCACTTACATTTTCAAAACTTGCATCAAAATCTGCACTATCTGTTTTATCAGTTTTATTCGTGCTTACAAGTTGTAAAACTTTACCTGAAAAACCACCACCTATAAACTTTGCTAAATCTGCTGCTTTACTCATGCTAAGTCTCCATGTATTACAACTGATGCAGCATCAACATCTTGTGCTGAATTTGATACATTTCTTGCATATAATTCTTGAGAGGATGTAGTGCTGCCTGCATCAATTAAAAACCTTAATCCTGATGAGCTTGTTCCTTCACCATCTCCAAATGTACAAGTGTATTTTGTATTACCCATAGCATTAGTGAAATTAACTCCATAGTCACCTGTAGCATCATCATCTGTTGAACTTACATTAAAACTATCCCCAATAGTTGCTCCACTTGCAGTGCCATCATATTCAACCCATGCTTTAGCACTACCATTGAACACCACACTCGTAGCAACACTATTATTGCCATTCGCATCTTTTAATGTATTTACTCTTAATTCACTAGCCATTATGCTAAATCTCCGTGTAAAACAAAACTTGCTCTGTCTGGATCTTGAAAAGTAGGAGTATAGTCTAACCAAGAACAAACATAAGTAGTTGTTGTATTAGCAGTAAATGTAGCACCATTATTCATCTGCGTTTGACCCCAGCCATACCTATTGGTGGTTAGTCCACCATTAGTCTGAGTTGTTGTATAATTAATTGTATTCATTGCATTAGTTATATTAAGAGTTGCATACCCAAGGGCTGAATCTGTAGTTGAGCTATGATTAAATGAGTCATCTTCACTTGGTGTGCCACCTGAATATGAAATTCGTAACCAACCTTTAGTCATTCCAGCCATAGTATCTTGTGTGCTACCAGATGTCTTTCCTATGCTATCTACTTTTAATATACTTGCCATTATGCTAGGTCTCCTAATGAAAAACAGTACGCATATGTTCCATCTATATATCCTCCACTAACGTGATTAGTAAAATCATATAAACTGGTTGTGTTAGTAAATGCCCAATTAACTTTACAAGGTGTTGAATTATAAGCACCCCAACTATCCCCATTATAAGCATTTCCGTATCCATGTGCTTGATATTCATCAAGACTAGTATACGCTGATGTTAAAGTTACAGCCATTCTACCTGCTGAACCATCAGTTACACTACTAACATTAAAACTGTCTTTTATAGTACTAGCCACCTGATTATAATACAGTCTCTGTTTTACTAACCCTTCTTGCAGATTAGTCGTAGCAGAGCCTACATCTTGAACAGTAATAGAGCCTTCTGTTGTTTTTCCTTTTATAGTATCTACATTAAGTTGGCTTGTCATACAATACTCCAATAACCATTAACAGTAACTGTAGCGTTCTGTGTAATAGGACCTGCACTAACTCCATTTTCATCTGAGTCTATAGTTATATCTGCACTAATAGTCTGACCATTTAATCTGATTATACTGTTGTTTCCTTTAAAAGGATATCTTGTATCTGCTTCTGCTTTTGTATAAGAGTTGGCAACAGAAAATACATCATAGACAACCATTTCTACAATATCATTTAAACTTGCTCCAGTAACTAATACTACTGATGTTCCAGTGGTTGCAGCATAGTCTGTGCCTGGTACAAGCAATACACCATTCTGATAAACATCCATGTACCTTGAGTCATTATAACTTAGAGTTAAAGAGTTGGCATCTGATCCACTAAAGCTAGTTTGATTAGCTGAAGCTTGATACTGAAATCTACTTCTTACTCCAAAATTTTGCGATCTTCCTATATATGGCATAGTTTATCCTTTTGGGTACTTATCTTTAATGGCTTTAATTGTTTTCTTCCAACCATCTATACCATTGTGGTATAAATCATCTAATTGGTCTTTAATCGATGGATACTCAGATTCTCTTTTTCTTTGATATTCTTTACTGTTGTATTCTGTTATAAGTTCTTTTTGTTTTGCAAGAATATCTGAGTTAGCTATAGGAGTAGTACCATGAAGCCATGTAATTTTTGATATATCATCATTTTCAACACTCACTGCTGCCTTTGAATTTATAGCTAAAATTGCACTTATAATATCTGTCATCCTACAATCTCCATCGCTGTTAAATAAGATTTAGATGTATTCATATAATCTGTATTAGTTTCATAGTGCATTCTGTTAATATAAATTGTTAAATTATCTCTATTGTCATTAACGTAAACTGAGTATGTTTGTTGACTTGTTGAACTTGGACTATGTAAATATTGAGGAGAAGCCTGCATCCTTCCATAATTACTAAATGGTGTGTCTCCAACAGCAAACCAACACCCCACATCGTTACTGCCATAAGTAGCATCATCTGCTGAAGCATCAGATAAATGTGCATCATTTACATACAATCTACCTGAAAAAACATACCCAGACCCATTTCCTGCTACATTAAGATTAGCTGTTACAAGAATTTTTGAAGAAGTAGATAACGGAGTTATAGCTGCTTCAAGTCCTGTTATTTTTGTGTAATTCCCAGAAGTAGCTAACGCAAGTCTAGTTTTTATAGAATTTTGAACAACCTGTATAATACTTCCCGAAGGCATCCCACCATCAGCTATTTTAGTCAAAGCCATGCTTTACTCCTTATGCGTATGGACTATCGCCTAATACAGAGGTATCCCATGCTGCTTTGAGCTTTGCGATTGTATCTGCACTTGATATAGCACTTGCTGCTGGTGCATCTCTCAGTGCTTTCTTTTTAGCCACACTTGCAGTTTTTGCACTTGCGTCATCTGCTTCTAATGCTTTCATGTATACAACGTCTTCTGCTTCTAATAGTGGCTTTCTTACCTCTCTGATTTTATCTTGAAATATCTTTTTAGCTTCAGTCATGTCTTCAGATATAACCTTGCCATCAAGTTTCCAAGCACCTCTAAAGTGTCTATCAGAAGGAACAGTCACAGTAGAAGCATCTACAGTTGCTCCATCTTTATCTGTTATATATGTTTTAGTTGTCATGTTTGCTCCTTATGCTGCTTCATTATCAATCTTCCAAGCATTACGCCATTCTCTTGTACTTGGTAGTTGATCCTTTTTACAAATAACTAATCTCTGTCGATTAGCTTTTTCATAATCTCTCCACACTCTTTGTGGTACGTCTTTCATAATTAAATACTCTATTGCTTGTTCTTCCGTCATTTTACCAATAGGCTTGGTTTTGTGCAATAGATAACCTCTTGTATGTTTTTTAAAATCTGGCTTGGCTTCATCTTCTGCTAATAACCAGTACACCTCTACTGGTGGTAGTATACCACCTTGTAATGCACAAGCCATCCAGTTTAGATCTGGTACAGTTATCTTAGCAGGTGCTTCAGGATCTTCAGGATCTTCCCATACAATACGATAGTCTGATTGTACACCTTCCAAGTTTTCTTTTGCCCAACACAACCTATCCCATAAATGTGTGCCTTGAAACTTTGGTGTTTTTATTTCTGTCATGCTAAGTCTCCATGTATTTGTGTGGATATGCTATTTGCATCTGCACCACTATTAACAGAAGCTGTATTTGTAGTAAAAAACTGCCCAGAGCTAGAGGTTGAACGAGCATGACTTCCTGCTATTTCTGTGCCACTTAGCAATCCAAATGTACTTTCATCAACTATTGCGGCACCACCAAAAGAAAAGTTTGCATTACCCATGTTATTCGTAAATGCGTATTTGTATTGACCTCCACCTATGTCTGTAAGTGTGCTTGAATTAAAACTATCTGCATACGCAATAGTTCCTGCTGACCCATCAAAAAAATTCCATGCTTTAGCACTACCATTAAAAATATAACTCGTATTAATAGACTTTTCTGTACCAGACTTAACTGAATCAGATGTTGTTAATGTATCAAATGCTATTGTTCCGTTTGCCATTATGCTAAGTCTCCATGAACTAAAATACCATTATGATAAGCGTCTTGTTCGCCACCATTAACGTATTGAGAAGCAATTCTAAAAGACCCTGTTGCCATATTACTTGCTCCTGAATAACGACTATATTCATCATAAGCCAATGTTCCATTATAATGTGACATTGCGTTTATCGAATAAGTTGTATTTACCATATCATTCGCAATAGATACATCAATGTGACCTTCTAAAGCATCTGTAATACTTGTAACATTAAATGTATCACCTGATGTTACTGAACCTAGTACATCACCTCTTTGGTCAAAAGATCCCCACATTTTTGCCAGCCCTTGTTGTAAGTTCGTTGTGGTAGAACCGCCCTCTCCTGTAACAACAATGCTCCCTGCTGAAGTTGTACCTGTTAAGGTGTTTGTCTTAATGGTACTCATGCTAGGTCTCCAAACGCTTGTCCACAAACATGGTTTCTATCTTGTTGAGAAGCTGAAAAAATGTTCAAATTTATCTGTGATGCAGACTCTGCTACACATTGAAAGTTACTATCTCTATTAGCAGAAATTGGTATATCATGTGCACAAGTTCCTGTTGATGAATAATTAGCACTATCCATAGCATTAGTAAAAACTTGGTCGTAATTTCCTGTTCCGTTATCTACTATTGAACTTACATTAAAACTATCTCTTATTGCTATGGTAGAAGTTCCATTCATATTTAACCATGACTTAGCTGCGTGTTGATTAGTAAGTGTTACTGCACCACCACCTGTGCTTTGTACTGTATCTACTTTAATTGTACTCACGAAGTCACCAACCTTCCACCATTTTCAACTGTAAGAGTTACACCAGATGCAACTGTAAGTGGACCTGTTACTTGTGCGTTCTCTGTGGCAAGTATTGTTGTATTAGATGTTAAACTTTGTGCATTGGTTCTAAATATACCACCAGATTTAAAATTACCTTTGTTTTCTGCTGCTGGTGTTATTGTTCCAAAGGTTCTGCCAAAAAACATAACGAATATATTATTACCAGAGTTATTGCTTGGGGCCGCACTAAATGTTAATGTTGTTCCATCTGGCACTGTATAAGCTCCAGTTGGCTCTTGCACCACACCATCTACAGATACAACAATATCTTGTTCTGAACTTACAGTTTGATTTAATGTAAAGGTTGTTGTACTGCCATCACCACTAAACTCTTGTCTTGTTGGTAAGCTCTCAAAAGCTGGTGATATATTGTTACCAATCAAAGGCATGACTTACTCCTATTCACTAATTGTGTCTACAACTGACACCCATACATCAGCAGAACTTGCTGTATTACTCTTAACTTTTAACGCATCACCACTAACCATTACAATCTTAGCACCACCATCAAGAACTTGTAGACTTGATCCAGCAGGTATTGGTGCATCTTTTACAATATGTATATCATTAGAGCCATCATTAATATAAACCTCTACAGTTATTTGTGAGGTGGTTACGTTAGCTATTGTTATCCCTACTATGGCATCATCTGAGTTTGCTGTTCTGAGTGTAACTGCACTTGTTCCAACTGCGTTTGAGGTATTTCGTTCAAAGTCTTGTGCCATTCTTTACTCCTATAACGCTATAGCCATTGCTACTGCAAAACCTTTTGATGCACCACCAGAGGTTATTCCTAAATTAGATGGCGTAATCTTTTTCATTGTACCACCATCATCTACTAAAACAAAGTCTGCATCACTACTTGATGTTGTGGTTGATGGTGTGTCTGAGTTACCTGTTGTTAACACTGTTCCAGTCGCATCAGGTAATGTAACTGTTCTATCTGCTGTTGGGTCTGTAACAGTTAGCGTTGTTTCATTTGCATTTGAAGTTGCACCTTCAAAGATTAAATCTGCACCTGTTCCAAGCTGAATGTCATACTGTTGTATTCCTATATCAGTAATACTATTCATATTACCAGTAGTTATCACTGTTCCAGTTGCATCAGGTAAAGTAATAGTTCTATCTGCTGTTGGACCTGCAACTGCTAAATCAGTTTCAAAATTGTTATAAGCACTTCCTTCAAATCTAATTTTATAAGGAGAACCTATATATAAATCATTGTAAAATTGAGCTAAACCAAAAGACAAACGAAAAGCAACTATATCAGAACCAGAGTTTTTATACATAAAGTCCATTTGACCATACTCTCCACCATCAGTAACTCCAGAATTTCTCACATCTATTCGAGCATATTCTACTTTTTCATCAGCATCATTTTCTGCAAAAAATTGTATTTGACCTACATCATCAGAACTTGCAGGTGAAGCACTATTACGATAAAGTGATAAAGTAGGTGCTGCAGATGCACCTGCATCTGTAGATGTAAGTGTTAAATCGCCATTAACATCTACACCCGTTGATTTTGTTTCTAATATATTTGTAGAACTGTGATGTAATTTTACGCCTGAATTACCACCATATATTTCTGTTCCTGCAAAATATCCAGTTCCTGACTGTCCAAACTTTAATGCCGAGTTTGCTGTTGCGTCTACAATAGTTCTAATATATCCACCAGTACCCAGTACAATTCTAGCACCACTGTGCAATGCTAACCCTACTGCTGTAGAAGTATCACTTCCACTTGAACCCGGTGGGTCATAGGTCACACCCCCCTCGCCTTCAAGAACACCTGCATCTAGTTTGCCTGATACTGTTGCACCAGTAGATGTAGTTTCAAACTTTTTAACATTATCATAATAAAGGTCTACTGACCCATTTTCAGTTGCATCAATTAATTTTTCACTACCATTAGAAGCATTTACAGCA
>OZSS01000033.1_pt1 | contig 60944 bp, 69 predicted proteins | sample 1779911 | NCBI WGS metagenome assembly OZSS01 (sample SAMEA2603589, study PRJEB24840) | metagenome | biome: Water; feature: Photic zone; material: Seawater sample | place: Mediterranean Sea | collected 2013-11-12 | depth 10 m
TTCCATTGCAATCGATGATTATTTACTAATGACTACATTTCCAGTTAACTCGATCGATGATTTGAAAGGCAGGAAAACCAGTATGATATCTCAGATCGTTGCTAACTCACAAACATCAATGGTCGAATTAAAAACCGGTCTCTCGCTTTATACCGTCGAACTCGGTAACCCAGTTGGCGCACCGATGCTGATCTTGCACGGCGGCTGGGGACCAGCGATCAATGAAGAGCACAGATTGGATATTTTTAACGAAGAGATTCGTTCCAAGTTTCGAATAATTTATTTTCATCAACGCGGGTGGGGACGGTCAAAAATTGAAGAGGTATCTGGAACCGATACCTCCACTGGGATTGACGCAAACATCGCCGATTGTGAAGTGTTAAGGCAGCATTTTGGTATTGACAAGTGGGAAGTTGTTTATGGCGGTTCGAATGGCGCTGCTCTAGGATGGGCATATGCCGCAAAATATTTTGGCAGCACTATTTGCGGCTTGGTATTGCGCGGCTTGTGGCTTATTCGGGAGCAGGATTTGGACCACAACTATGGAGACGGTAAAAATGGCAAGGGAAAGTATTTTCCTGCACAGTGGCGTCGGTTCATCGGGCATGTTGGATACAAGACCCAAGCTGATATAGAAAGATTGGAAAAAACTGAGAATCCTGGTTTGGAAATCGTAAACAAATATTGGGAATTGATGATGGGCAAAAGCCCTGACGCAAGTCAAAAAGCAGCGGCAAGCTGGTTGAAGTGGGATAGTCTGGGCGCAACTGTAGTTGTAGACAATGATAATCCTCCTACAGCTAATACCGAGCTACTGACTTCAGATGAGGATATCGTTAAGTTGGGCTTGACCTTTTACAAGAGTTTGAATTCGCATGCGTCTGCAATTAACTCGAAAAACTTTCTCGATATGGTAGTTGCGAAAATCCACGAAGATGGTGCACGTGTTATTGAAAGTCGTGAGGAACGTGTTCGTTCTTTACGAAAAAAAATAAGATTTATCACAGGCGAATTCGACATGCTCTGCCCCCCTGCTTTTGCCTATGAAGTTATTGAAAAGCTATTAGAGAGCGAAACAGCTACGGATGAGCGAACAGAAATTGAAAGTTGCACTCTAAAGAAAACATGTCAGATTGTGAAGGGAGCTTCCCATTCTCAATACGACCCTGGCATGCCTGACGCTATTCAGAAAGCAATGCTTGAGATTGCGTTTGGCAAGCATTAGTGCTGACCAGGGTTCTGTCAGAATAACCCACCTCGTCTGTTTTCTGATAGGGCACTTAGCTACCCCCATGCCTAAACATATTTCCATCCGCTATTTTAAAATCAGTTCTGAGATCATCCAACTTGCAGTTATACTTTATGTGAGATTTCCACTAAGTGTACCCCCCCTCGCGCAGCAGGTTCTGTTGCAAAGATTTTAAAAGAGGTTTTTAATAAGGATATGGCAATTAAACGTATAAGTTTTCCCGATATCGATATGAAAAAACTCGATGATGTAATAGATGTTCGGTCGCCATCTGAGTATGAGGTTGATCATATACCTAGCGCAATTAATTTACCGGTTCTTTCTGATAAAGAGCGTGAGATGATAGGCACCATATATAAGCAAAATAGTAAGTTTGAAGCAAAAAAACTCGGTGCTGCTCTTATCTCAAAAAATATTTCAAATCATTTAAAAGAGAATATTCGAGAAAAAAATCGAGATTGGCTTCCTTTAATCTACTGTTGGCGAGGTGGACAGCGATCATATGCCTTTGCAACTATACTTGACCAAATAGGATGGAATGTAGGAGTAGTGGATGGAGGATATAAATCATTTCGAAAACATGTCAGTGAATTCCTGAATAAAAATATAGAAAAATACTTTCTAATACTCCTCACGGGTAATACGGGTACAGCAAAAACAAAAATGCTTAATCTGATAGAGGAAAGGAATGGGCAAACGATCGATCTAGAAAACCTAGCCAATCACAAAGGATCAGTATTTGGATCACAAGGGCAAAAACAACCATCTCAAAAGTTATTCGAAACTTTGATTTACGATAAAATCAAAAACCTCAAAACTGGTGAGCCTATATTTGTAGAAGCAGAGTCCAATAAAATTGGAAACCTTCATATTCCTAAAGAATTCTGGAAGTTAATGAAAAACTCTCCACAAATTGAAGTATCGGCTACAGTTGAACGGAGGGCACAGTTTTTAGTTGAAGAATACTCTGAAATAACAACTGATCTAAATTTATTAGAAAAACAGATTACGAGCCTTTCGACCATAGCTGGGCCTAAAGTTGTAGAACGTTGGTTAGGAATGGCAAAAAATAAAGAGTTTATTGAACTTGCAAAACAACTGATAGAAAAACATTATGACCCCAGATACAAACGGGGACTCTTAAGAAAGAAAAAAGAAGTATTTGCTACCCTAAAAATAGATGACATATCCCCAAAAGGGCTAAGTTTAATGGTTGATAGAATATTCCAAACAGCAAATAATAGAATGAAAAGTCTATGATACCTCTATGTAGGGCTTCCCATTTGTCAATTCACCTATTACTTTACACTCAAAACCCAACTTTTTACCAGATGTAATAACACCCTTTACTTTGCTCTTCGGAACAGTAGCAAGTAATGGCCCGGATGTTTGGGGGTCAAAAAGGATATCTATATTCGCTGTTGTTTTAATAATCATTCTCTCTGAATACATGTAATTGTTCTCGAAAATCGAAGACCTAATATCTTTGGCTATTAGATTATTGGCACCAGGGTATACTGGTATCTGATCCAAATATAGTTTTGCTCCTACATTAGACTTTGAGACTATGTTTATTAGGTGGCCTGCTAAGCCAAACCCAGTTATATCGGTCATCGAGTTTGCTACTCTACTTAACACTTTAGAGATAGAGCTTTGGGACGTAGACATTGCATCAAAAAGATTTTTTAGATCTTGAGCTTCGCCTTCAAAACGCATTTCTCCAGCTAGAAGAACTCCTGAGCCTAACGGTTTCGTTAAAATTATTTGATCTCCAGCACACGCTTTGTCAACAGTCTTTGGTCTTTTTTCCGAAAAACCACCCAACGTGAACCCTATGACTATCTCTTTTCCTAAAGAGGTATGACCGCCTACTATCTTCACTCCCTCAGTATCAAAAACACTATTGGCCCCATCTATGATTTCTTTGATAGTTCTTTTCTGTATCTCATTGGAAGACTCAGGAATAATTATATTTGTAAGAGCAATGTCGGGATTTGACCCCATTGCCCAAAGATCGCCCAAAGCATGGATAGCTGTAATCTTACTTTGAAGCCATGCATCATTGGTAAACGATCTTAAATGATCTGTTGTTAGAGCCTGAAACGAAGAATTGATCCTTAAAACTGCAGCATCATCTCCGATTTCACTAACGATATGTCCTGAATTGGCATTTGATAAATTTTTCAATGAGGCTTCTAAAATAACATTCCCGACTTTAGAACCACAGCCTCCACATAGCATTGGCTTGTCATTGTTGCCAGTACTTTTCATCTCTTTACTGGCATTCTCGCTTAGTTTCTTGAAATCCTTAATAAACTTATTATCGATGTATTTTTTTAATGACCATACCCATTTTCCGGAAAAAGCAATTCCATTTCTAAGAAGAATCGCTGACGTACCCTCACAGACAATAAGCTTTAAATAGTCACTTTGAGGTTTAAACTGAACTAGCTCCTTATTACTCAAAAGCTTTAGAATATTTTTATAAAGTATTGGCGCTTGCCTAACAGCATAAACTCCTGACTTATCTACGGCTTGAGAAGGAAAATCTGCACAATCGCCAACAGCAAACGCATTATTAAAACCTTTAAGTTTTAGTGTTTTGTCAACACTAGCATAACCGTCTCTATTTTCAATTTTTGAATTTTTAATTAAATCATTAGGTTGCGGTCCTATACAAGAAATAATAAAATCTGCATGCACTAAATTGCCGTTTTTTTGTATTAACCCATTATTTGAAACTTCTTTTATTGTAGTGTTTTCAATTATTCCAATTTTTCGTAGCTTGGCTTTGGTTTTCAAATATCTTTGTTGGCTCCAGCTCAATTTTCCAAAAGCTGTACCCCTTTCAAAAATTTTTATATTGAAATTTTCTATTCCCATCTTCCTCAGTCGAATATCCATAGCAAAACTCAGCTCAATGGATGCAAGACCTCCCCCTATAATACAAATCATCGGACATGTGTTTGAATTAAGCGATTGCAAAAATATTTCCCAACGCTCATGAAACACAGCTAGCGGCCGTACACTGCAACCAAACTTCCTAAACCCATTAATCAAAGGAAGTGAGTTTGAACCAATATTTATGGATAAGAGATCAAAGTTTACGACCCGGCCTGTTTTGCATACCAATTGACTTTGTTTTTTATCTATTTTTTTAACAGTATCAATAATTAGCCTAACCCCTGATGCTCTACACAGCTCGAATAAGTTAATTTGAGCATCTGATTTAGCACATAAGCCAGCTACTAGAGAAGGTAACATGCCAGTATAAGAAGAAATGGGGTCTGGGTTTATAAGTGTCACTCTAAGTGACGCATTACTTTTCATTGCCCACATCTTTATAAAGAGACAATTTGTGTGTCCAGCTCCGATGAGAACCAAGTCTCGTTCAAAAAAACTTTCCTCACTATTCATTTGTGGCTATCCTTTTGTTTGCATATTCTTTAGGCATAAGAAAAGCTATTTTTAATCATAGGAACTATAAGAAGAAATGTCATTTTTAACAACAAATTCACAGTTTCGATTGGCGCTGATAGGAATTTGCGTCGTTGCAATAACTGGTGGCTTAGGAAGGTTTGCTTATACTCCTATAATTCCCTACATGCAGAATACTCTTAATATTTCTTCAACTGACATCGGATTAATAGCTTCATCAAATTATTTGGGGTATTTAATTGGCTCAATAATTCCACTTATTTTTTCTTTCGCTAATAAACAAAGGCTCACTCTTTATCTATCAGTTTTAGTTTCTATTATCACACTTGGCCTTATGGGTTTAACAAATGAATTTTACACATTCGTTTTATTAAGATTCCTTCAAGGAATTTCTGGTGCTATTGGTTTAGTCATAGCTACAAATCTTATTTTCTCACAGATTACGGTGACAGGCCGCATTGACCTTCGTTTAGCTCATATATCCGGCTTTGGCGTTGGAATGTTTTTGAGTGCGATAGCTATATGGATTTGCTCGATGTTTGAGTTGCAATGGAATTACCAGTGGTTTGTAATCGCTATACTTTGCTTAATTTTAACGATACCTATTATTTCAATTCCCTTAGAGAAAGGTTCGGAAGCGAGTGTTGATCAGGCCTCTGAGTCGAACAGACTTTCGTTAGGTTTTATCGGTATTTCTGTTGGTTACTTCTTTTTTGGTTTCGGTTATATAATTTTCGGTACCTTTATCGCGGCTTTAACGGTCAATACGCCAGCACTAGAGAACATTCAGCATGCTAGCTGGATCTTGGTCGGAATAGCTGCTATGCCCTCCATTTTTATATGGCAGGCCATCAGTAGACTTACTGGCAATCATATTTCTTTGTCTTTGTCTTGTTTTACCTGCTCAATAGGAATACTTACCTTATACTTTTTTGATGGAATAGGTGCGTCTTTGTTCGCTTGCATAGCGTATGGAGTGGGTGTGGTTGGCATCGTAGGTTTAGTGTTAATGGAAGGAAAGATTCGTCATTCAGGCTCAATAAAGTTTGCCGTTGCTTTTTTAACGACCACCTTCAGCATCGGTCAAATCACTGGACCATACATTTCAGGTTTAATGATCGATTTTTTTGAAAATTACGAAAACGCAATGCTTTTATCAGGATGCTCACTTTTTATGGCAGGCATATGCATGATAAACTATAAGCTTTTATTTTCTCGCCTCTAAGACCATATTTGATGCATTTTTTTTCACTATCTTACATTCCTGGAACCCAGCTTCCTGAAGTACCTCTGTCAATTTAGCAGGACCTGCCTGCGCTCCAAGACTTAACCCCACTTCCTGAGACTTTGATGTTGGAATACATCCCATCGTTGAAAAACTATAATACATTTGTCCAAAAATATTAAAATTCTCTTCTGGTTTATCATTAGCTGTGGGTTCGATCAATATAACTGATCCTTCATCATTCAAATGTTCATATGCATATTTAGCTGCCCCTACAGGATCTCCCATATCATGCAGACAATCAAAAAATGCAATGTAATCAAACTTGCCTTCGTAGCTTTTTGCATCAGCAACACCGTATTTAATTTTATCTAATTTACCAGCACTCTTTGCTAATTTTTTTGCTTCATCGATAGACGGTCCATGAATATCAAATCCAGAGATACTTGCATCAGGAAAAGCCTGAGCTACCATCAAAGTCGATAAACCGTGACCACATCCGATGTCTGCAAAGCTTCCACCATTTTTTAATTTTTCCTCAAACCCAGTAACCAAAGGAAGCCACTTTTTTATCAAGTTTGCTTGATAAGAAGGTTTGAAAAATCTTGCCGTCCCTTGAAAACAGATTGGGCATGCGTCTTCATAAGGAACACCTTCTCCAGTTTTGAATGCCTTCTTGACATCTTCTTCATTGTGCACAGCTCCAGTTAATACGTCATACGCGCCCATCATGTTTGCCGGTCCTTCTTCATTTGCAAATACGGCAGCTTGCTCTGGAGAAAGAGAAAACTTCTTGTTACTCTTATTGTAAGAAACAAATCCTGCAGCAGACAATGCGTACAACCACTCTCTTAAATATCTTTCATCAACCTCAGCCAATTTGGAAAACTCGCTAGAGCTTACTTCTCCAGCGCTCGCCAGTTTTTCAAAAATTCCGAGTTGATCACCAATTCTCATTAATGGCACAACAGCTGCTGCTGCTACATCTTTCATTACTTTAAACTGTAGTTCTTTAAGTTTTTCAATATCCAGCATCATCTTCTCCCTTAGCTTGCTATTATTTTAGTCGACTTGTATTACTAGTTTTCCAAAATTGTTTCCATTTAGTAATCCCTGAAAAGCCTCAACCATATTGTCCAAACCCTGAACTATATCTTCTTTATATTTTAACTTTCCTTCTAGGTACCATTGCTCTAAATGTTGCATTGCTTCTAATTTTTGTTCAGGAAACTCGCTTACTATAAATCCTTGTATCCTCAGTCGCCATGTGAGCACATTTCTAAACAGCATCGGTAGACGATCTTCTTCCAACTGCTGGCTTTGATTGTTATACATAGAGATAACACCACAAACTGGAATTCTCGCAAAATCACGAAAATGAGGGTAGACTGCATTGAACGTTTTCCCTCCAACATTTTCCCAATATATATCGACTCCATCTTTGCAAATTTCGCCTAGTTTTTCTTCGAAATTAACATCGTTATAATTCAGACAATGATCAAACCCCAATTCATCCTTAACATAATTCGATTTTGCTTCATTACCCGCAACCCCTACCACATTGCAGCCATAAATTTTTCCAATTTGCCCTACGACAGATCCAACAGCTCCCGAAGCCGCAGATACAACTAATGTTTCTCCCTCTTTTGGTTTTCCAATATTCATCATTCCAATGTAAGCAGTTCTTCCCGGCATTCCCAATGTTCCAAGTGCTAGGCTTAAAGGCAGATCAGGATTATGTACTTTTTCTATAGTTTTATCTGAAACCATTGGCATTGTTTGCCATCCAGTTCTACCGATTACAATATCACCCTTGTTAAACTTATCACTATGACTTTCTATAACCTGTGAAACGGCTTCTCCCTCCATTACCGTTCCTAGTTCCACCGGCTTTGCATAGCTTCGCCCTGCGTTCATTCTTCCTCTCATATAGGGATCTAAAGACAAATAAATTGACTTTAATTGCACTTGACCAGGTTGAACTTTCTCGAGATCCTCTTCAACAATTTGAAAATTTTCTTTTAAAGGTTCTTTTTCGGGTCGCGATTTAAGAATTATTTTTCTGTTCACAGAAGTTTCTCCTAATTAATTGGTTAGATTTTTTTGAAAAAATTCGACTAAGTTTTCTTGTATAAATTCTGGCTCCTTCAGTAATGCTTCATTATGATCTGAATCGTAATTAACAACAAACTTTACCTCTTTCCCAAATGAGCTTGCGAACTTCACCAATCTTTCGGAGTGAAGAAAGGGAACCCGCGTGTCATCTGTTCCGTGCATAACCATAATGGCTCTATCCCCAATTCTCTGAATGCCGTCCTTTGGACTTTTTGCATAAATATCTATTCCGTGTAGCTTTCCCATAAATACTGCAAGCCTCCATATAATTGGTGGAATTCCATTCCACTTCAATTCACTTTTCACAATTTCCTCAAAATCGAAAACTGGGCTATCTAGACTGAAGGCAGGAATATCATTTCTCTCGGCCATTAAAAATTGTGTGGCTAAGGTACCGCCTGAAACAGCATGGATGCCAATATTTTTAGTATCTATTTTCTTAGCCTCTATAAGCCAATCAATTACCGTATTTAAATCCTCCCATTCTCTTGTCCCAGCAAAATATCTTCCCGTGGGGCAAGAACTGTCCCCATGATTTCTTTGGTCAAACATCAATACATTGAAACCTGCGTTTGCGAGCATCGTAGCAGGCATAAGCTGGTTGTAATGTTTTTTTGAAGAGTTAATACCATGGACGATAATTATTGTTCTCTTTTCCTGAGGATAGTTATTTCCAAACCACCAAGCACTTAGCTCTAGTTCATTTTCAACATCTAAAATATCTATTTCTTCGATATCACCGCTCTTAAGAAACCAATTAGAGAGGTCTTCATCGACCCACCTATTCCAACGCTCACCTCTAAATGGTCCTTGGTCTCTTCCATCTGCAACAAAAGAGATAGGTGTATTATTTTCAATTACTTTATCATTTGAACACGATACCTTCAGTACTCGCCAAAATATAAACTCTCCCAGTCCCAATGTTCCCAAAATTAGGAGTACCCCAACGCTTAACGTTACCTTGAAAAAAATTAATCGCATCCCGTTAAGCCTGACTTAGTTTTGTAAAAAGATCTATAAAAAAGTTCAATTTAAGTATGTTCAGTTTACTTTTTTTATAGTAGCATCGAAGGCTAAGAAACTAATGTAAGGACTAAAAAATGACTTTATTTACTCCCACTTCAAAATGGCAACTTGAGGAGCATGAACTTTTTACTGATAGCGTCAAAAAGTTTTTTACCGATGAAGTAAAACCTAATCTTGAGGAATGGGGCAAAAACCAACAAGTAGATAGGGCATTGTGGAATAAAGCAGGGGATGCTGGAATTTTAGGAAGCTCAATACCAGAAGAATTCGGTGGCTTCGGTGGTGATTTGGGGTTTGATGCGATCACCTTATATGAGCTTGGAAGAACAGCTGGTGACTCCGGAAGCTGGGGATACGCGATTCAATCAATAGTTGTTCATTACATAAATGCCTACGGCACCGATGAACAGAAAAAAAGATGGCTTCCTAAGCTTTCAACTGGTGAATACGTCGCCTCTCTTGCTATGACGGAACCAAGTACTGGATCAGACGTTCAAGCAATTAAGACGACTGCCGAAAAAGATGGAAATCAATATCGAATTAATGGGTCAAAAATATTCATAACAAATGGTGGCTCAGCGGACCTTATTGTTTTAGCGGCAAAGACAAATAAAAATGAAAAATCGAAAGGTGTATCGTTGGTAGTTGTTGAAACAAAAGACCTCGAGGGCTTCTCAAGAGGAAAACCTTTAAAGAAACTGGGCCAAAAAGGTAATGACACATGTGAATTATTTTTTGAAGATGTCAAGGTTCCTTTAACAAATTTGCTTGGGAGTGAAGAAGGCCAAGGTTTTTATCAATTGATGAAACAGTTGCCATGGGAAAGATTAGCAATTGGTATAGGCGCTTTAGGAAACATAGATTTTGCTCTCGAAGAGACAATCAAATATGTAAAAGATAGGAAAGCCTTTGATAAGCGAATTATGGATTTTCAAAATACTCGTTTTCAACTCGCTGAAATGAAAACTAAAGCCGAGGTTCTTAGGTCCTTTATTAATGATTGTGTCGAAAGGGTTAAACAGGGTTCTCTTGATGCTGCAACGGCTTCTATGGCAAAATACTGGGGAAGCCAAACACAAAATGAGATTATGGATGGATGTTTGCAACTTCATGGTGGATACGGTTTTATAATGGAATACCCCATCGCTCGAATGTACGCCGATGCCCGCGTGCAGTCGATCTATGGAGGGACTAATGAGATCATGAAGGAATTAATTGCCAGATCGTTGGACGACTAATTCAAATGACCAATCAGAATAACACTGGTGGACCTTTATCGGGTTTAAAAGTGGTTGAGTTCGATGGACTCGGACCAACTCCGTTTTCTGCGATGCAGTTAGCAGATATGGGTGCCAATGTAATTAGGATTGCACGAAAAACAGGTACCCAGGCTGCCAATCAATTTACTGATGTTGTTATCAGAAATAGATCTTATATCGAGCTAGATCTTAAGGATGTTAATGACATCGCTATTGCTAAGAAAATTGTATCTCATTCTGACATATTAATAGAAGGGTTTCGACCAGGCGTTATGGAAAGATTGGGGTTAGGGCCTTCCGAGATGCTTTCAACAAACAAAAAACTTGTTTATGGAAGAATGACAGGATGGGGTCAAAAAGGACCTCTCAGTAATACAGCAGGTCACGATATTAATTATATTTCTATATCTGGCGCACTTCACGCCATTGGAACCAAAGACACTCCGATAGCTCCACTGAACCTTTTAGGGGATTTTGCAGCAGGTTCAATGTATTTAGTTTTTGGAATCCTATGCGCCGTTTTACATGCGAAGCAGACTGGTGAGGGTCAAGTCGTCGATGGATCCATCGTGGACGGAACTGCCAATTTGATGGCAATGATGTATTCTATGTTCAATTTTAATCAATGGGAAGATAAACGAGACATTAATCTTCTTGATGGGGGTGCGCCTTTTTACACAACTTATAAAACTTCTGATAGTCGGCATATTTCAGTTGGTGCTATTGAAGATAAGTTTTATCTAGAGTTTATTACAAAACTTGATTTAAAACTTGATGAGCTTCCAAACAGGACAGATAAATCTAATTGGCCGAATCTAAAAGATATATTTCAAGAAATTATCAAGACAAAAACTATGAGAGAGTGGGAGGAGATTTACTTTGGGACAGACGCATGCGTTGCCCCTGTTTTAAACTTTGAGGAAGCTTTTGTCGATCCTCATAATAAATACCGAGGAATTTTTCCTGAAGCTTTTAATATTATTCAACCAAAACCAGCACCCGATCTATCCGTAACTCCAGCACCAAAAATTACAGATAAGCATAAAATTAAATTGACTGAAACCGAGTTGTTTAGCCAGTGGGGTATTAATTAAAATGTATGTTTCAGAAGCTGTAAAATCAAGATTTTCTTGCAGAGCATTTACTGAAAAATCTGTTTCTAAGGAATTAATCAAGGAAATTTTAGATATCGCTAAACAAGCTCCATCGGGGGGCAACCTTCAGCCATGGCATATTCATGCAATATCAGGAAAGAAGCTCGATCAGATAGTTTCGGATATTGAATCTAAAATAACAGAAATGCCTATGGGGGAAAAAACGGAATATGACGTATATCCACCAAACCTTTGGGACCCCTATAGAAGTCGACGCTTTAAATGTGGCGAAGATTTATATAAAAGCATAAATATACCAAGGGAAGATAAGGGCGCACGGTTAAAACAATTGGCTAAAAATTTACGTTTTTTTGGTGCCCCTGTAGGGCTGTTTGTTTACATTGACAGAAAAATGGGCCCTCCCCAATGGTCAGATGTTGGAATGTTTCTGCAAACTGTAATGTTAATTGCAAGAGAGAAAGGCTTACATAGCTGTGCTCAAGAGGCATGGGCGATGTGGCATTCCACTGTAAAACAATACCTTGTTGTTGATAGCAATTTGATGCTCTTTTGCGGAATGGGTATCGGGTATGCTGATGAGAATCATCCTATTAACTCATGGAGAACCGAGCGTGAAGCAGTCGACGATTTTACTACATTTTATGGCTTTGAAAAGTGATGTAATAAAATAATAACCTCGTTATGAAATCAATGGAGTTACAACAAACAATAGAAGACCTCAAAGCAGGCGACAGGCTAGCTTTATCAAAATTCTTAACTCATGTTGAGACCAGTGACAATCCAATAGAATTGGTCTTGAAGCTTTATAATAAAGCAGACCGCACAACACCAATAATTGGCGTAACTGGATTCCCTGGGGCAGGCAAATCGAGTTTGATTAATAGCTTCATAAGTATTCTTAGATCGAAAGAAAAGAAAATTGGCGTGATTGCTGTCGACCCGAGCAGCTTAATTTCTGGAGGCTCGCTTCTTGGTGACAGGACTAGAATGGATCAGCATTCTTCTGATGACAAAGTCTTTATAAGATCATTATCATCCAATGGTGCACTGGGTGGATTATCTCAAACAAGTTTTTTCTTATCACTAGTGATGGCCACCTTCGACTTCGATTATATTTTCGTCGAGACTGTTGGAATTGGGCAATCTGAATCAGATATTACGAAACTAGCAGATTTTTCAATTCTTACGTTAGCTCCTGGTCTCGGTGATAGTATCCAGGCAATGAAAGGTGGAGTATTGGAAATAGTGGATTTAATTTTGGTCAACAAATCCGACAAACCAGAATCCTCACAAACATTCCACCAATTAAAATCTATAATTGATATGGCTCAGGCTCCAGATAGTAAAAATATCACAATAATGATTACTAATGAAAAAGACTGTAAAGAGAATACTAGAATACTCACCCACATTGAAAACGTTGTGGAAAAAAGCACAAAACTAGGTAGAAAAAAAGAAAGCCGTTTGTGGTTTGTTCGTCAAATACTGTATGAAAAAATAGAAAAAATCCTAGTTGATCAAAAAATAATTGAGAAATTAAATGAAGAAAATTTCAATGAGAAAGAAATTAATGAAATTGTTGAACGTATAATTAAAGACTTAAGATAACTATATTTTAATGGTGATCATCTCGGATATGCTTTATTTGGGACAAAACTTCTTTTTTGAAATCGTTGGGATACATCATTTTTTTACTTAAAATCAATTCTTCTAGTGCCTCAAGCCAACGACTATAATAATAATCTAAATCGTCTGCTATACTCACTGGCTTGTCCTTTAGCTTATTGCCCAGCTCTGTAGTCCAAATTGCCCAATCAAAGACTTTTTTTTCATACAAAGAAATAGTAACTGCAAATAATTCACAGTGCCAGGGTGCCGAAAAGACTTCGTTGCCATCGGGTAGTGGTATTGGTTTATCACTTACATTTTTCAAGATAACTTTCCCATAAATCAACTATTACTGTATCCTCAACATGCTCACATTTATCCCATAACTCTTGGCTCTTAAATTCCACTGAGTATAGTGCTTGAGGACTTTCTCCCAAAAAATGAGCGTTTGCATCTGGCAATACGTGGCTGCCATGATAGGCAATGACCTTACCAGTCATTCCCTTTACATAGTTGGGTAGCCTGGTATGACCTCTTTCAACTCTCGTATTACTATTATCAGTTCTTACGGAAACTGTCTCTCCTAAGTTGAACTTTTTCTCTGTCATACTGTCTCTCTTGCTTGGTCCCCCCATAAGCAACAATTTTTTTACATTTTTTGCTTCTAAAACACGAAAGGAGCTTTTCTTAGCATTATTTCCAATGTCTCTCTCGTCTGTAATAATACCATTCTCACCCAATAAGTTGATCAGGCCAGCAAGCCATTTTTCAAAATAGCTAAATTGTAGATAATCCTTTGGCTGTAAAGACTCACGCGCGTAGCGAGATCTATCCAAATTCCATAAACCTGAAAAACCCAACGCTAAAGTTATAGTAAAAACATCCTTTTCCCAATCTGCCTTAAATTTTAAGTCACTTGACGTGATATCAATTCTTTTTGGGTCAAACCGACCACCCATGTCATGCACTTTAGACATTATTCAACTGTTGGAGGTTTTGGAAACCCCGTCCCGATCATACTATCTCGTGTAACCCAACTCACTAATTCGTTTTCTCTTAATCCTTTAGAGCTTTCTGGTTGTTGTGGGAGGACAAGATACCGAATCTCTGAAGTCGAATCCCAAACCTTAACTCTTTTTGACATTGGTAGGTCTACATTAAAGTCACTTAAAACCGCCCTAGGTTCTCTAACCGCTCGACTTCGGTATGCATCTGACTTGTACCAGCTAGGTGGTAACCCCAATAAAGGCCAAGGATAACAACTACAAAGAGTGCAGACTATAAGATTATGGATTGCCTCAGTATTCTCTACAACGACAACATGTTCACCTTGACGGCCATTAAGGTCCATATCTTTTAATACCTTATCTGTATTTTGAATTAAGTCCGCTTTAAACGTTTTGTTTGTCCATGCTTTGGCAACTATTTTTGCACCATTTAAAGGGCCAACCTTATTTTGGTAGGTATCTAGAATTTCATCCAATGCTTTTTGATCGATTAGTCCTTTTTTTTCTAAAATCGACTTTAAAGCTTTAACCCTTGCTTCTGGATTGCTTGGAAACTCTTTATAAAATTGTTTTAAGTTGTCTTTTTTCATTCTTAAAGTCTAATCTTGTTGCCGCATCTTTTCTATAGCTTCAATATATCCTTCCAAACCCTTACCCATAATTACGTAGTCCGCTCTCAAAGAGACATATGAAAATTTCCTGAACTCTTCTCGCTTGGAAATATCGGATATATGAACTTCGACTACATATCCACTAAAAGAATTTAAGGCATCAAGGATTGCTACTGAAGTATGTGAATATCCTGCAGCATTTATAATTATACCATCAGAAGTATTTATTGCATCTTGGATAGAGGTAACTAATTTCGACTCAGAATTACTTTGTTCAAATTGAATATTCATTGAACAAGCTTTACCTTTATTGACACACATTTCCTCTAAATCTTTAAGAGTTTGGGATCCATATATTTCAGGCTGCCTTGTGCCCAGTAGGTTCAGATTGGGCCCGTTTAAAATCAGAATATTTTTTCGTTTGGTCATAGCAGCAAAAGTTCGTCAAAGGTTATAAAATTCATTGCATAATTGGAATATTCATCTATATCAGAATTTGCACTGTTTTGCGATAGGAGAAAAGTGTTGCAAGGAAAAATATTAACCCCAACAAAAAGAATAAAAAGAACGCCTTTCTCTTCAAAAATAGAGAGCCAGGTTAAAGGCATAACAGTTTATAACCATATGATTTTACCAACCATCTTCAAAGGTGCAGAGGAAGATTGCAGACACTTGAAGAGTGAGGTTCAAGTATGGGACGTGTCCGTACAAAGACAGGTTGAAATTGTTGGACCAGATGCTGCAAAGCTATTAGAAATTTTAACTCCTAGAAATGTTAAAAACATGAATCCTAACAAATGTCTTTACGCTCCAATGGTCAATCAAAATGGTGGAATGATAAATGACCCCGTACTGTTAAGAGTAGATGAAGATCGGTACTGGATTTCTATAGCTGATAGCGATGTACTGTTATGGGTTTCAGGAATTGCTGCAGCATTGAAATTAGATGTAAAGGTAACAGAACCTTCGGTTGCGCCACTAGCGATTCAGGGACCTAAATCTAGAATTCTCATGAAACGGATATTTGGAAATGAAATGGACTATTTCAGTTATTTTGACTTAAGAAAACTTAAATTTGGAAAGCATACGCTTAATATTGCTAGAACGGGTTGGTCTAAGCAAGGTGGTTTTGAAATTTATGTCGAAGGAACAGAATATGCCGATGACCTTTGGGAAGAATTATTTTCAAATGGAAAGGATTTGAATATTAGACCAGGTTGCCCTAACCAAATTGAACGAATTGAGTCTGGACTTTTGTCTTACGGGTCTGATATGACAATTGCGAATTCTCCCTTCGAATGCGGCCTAGGGAGATTCTGTGAAATTGATGCTAATTCAACATGTATTGGTTTCGAATCATTGCAAAGTATAGCTCAGACAGGTCCATCTAAAGTATTGAGATACTTCGATATAAAAGGTGACAAAGTACCCTTTTGTCATGATCACTGGCCTATATTTAATGATGAAAAAGTGGGTGAGGTTACCTCTGGCGTCTTTTCAACCGAGTTCAATACAAATGTAGCGATTGGAATTGTTGAGGTTGGGTATGCTATTGAGGGTACCAAACTTCAGGTTCTCATAGATGATAAGTTGCGAGATGCCTTTGTGAGAGAAAGACCCTTTAACCCCAAGCTAAAACCCTTTATTTGAATATACTATGGATAAACCTGCCCCAAATATCGGTTTAGTTAGCCTAGGTTGTCCCAAAGCCCTAGTTGATTCCGAAGTTTTAATAAACAAGCTTCAAAAACTAGGTTATGGGATATCACCAAATTATGATAATGCCGATGCAGTGGTTGTAAATACATGTGGTTTTCTTGACTCAGCAAAAGCCGAAAGTTTGAATGCTATTGGTGAAGCTTTGAGTGAAAACGGGAAAGTGATAGTAACGGGGTGTCTTGGATCTACACCAGAATTTATACGAGAGTCTCATCCAAATGTAATGACCATAACTGGCCCTCAAAAGTTTAATGAAGTCTTGGATTCAATTACCGAGAACGTTCCCATAAAAAGTAATCCATTTGAAGCGAAGCCATCTTCATCTTACGTCAAGCTCACACCAAAACACTATAGTTATTTAAAAATTTCTGAGGGGTGTAACCATAAATGCTCATTTTGTATAATTCCATCTTTACGAGGACCCCTTCAATCTAGATCATTGAATTCAATACTATCCGAGGCAAAGGCCTTGGTTGAAAGGGGCACTAAAGAATTGCTGGTGATTTCACAAGATACTTCAGCTTACGGGTTAGATTTAAAATTTGAAGAAGTATCAGTAAACGGAAAAAAACTTAAAACTAATATTTTCAATCTAGTGAACGAGCTGGGGTCTTTAGGCGTCTGGGTACGACTGCATTATATTTATCCTTATCCTCATGTAAAAAAATTAATACCACTTATGAATCGAAATTATGTCTTACCGTATTTAGATGTTCCTTTTCAGCACGCACACCCGGATGTATTGAAAAGAATGGCTAGACCTTCTCACAATGTGCACGACCTAGAGCAAATTTCTGAGTGGCGCTCCGTTAATCCAGAGATAAGTATAAGATCAACTTTTATTGTGGGCTTTCCTGGAGAAACTGAAAGTGAGTTTAATTTTCTTCTCGATTGGTTAGAGGAAGCAAAAATTGATAGAGCGGGATGCTTCAAATACGAAGATGTGTATGGAGCACGATCAAACTTGATGGAGGATCATGTTCAGACCGACATAATAGATGACCGCTATGATCGCTTTATGCGCAAAGCACAGGAAATTTCTGCATTAAAGCTTAAAGAAAAAGTTGGGAAAACTTTTACCTGCCTTGTAGACACAGTCGAAGCAAACCAGCTCCTTTGCAGGACAATTTTCGATGCCCCAGAAATAGACGGGCTAGTTTATGTTCCTACCACCCAGACTAATCATGCCGCAGGCGATCTTTTGAAAGTAAAGATTAACGCTTCTTCCGAATACGACTTAAAGGGTCAACTTGTTTGACGCTAAGATTGAGGCTGAGACTTTAATCCCCCACCCTTTTTCCTGCCAGTAGTACCAGTTTTAGGTATTGAAGTAACGCTGTTCTTGTTCTGTTTATCGTCGGGTTCATCGAAGTCATCTAAGTCTCTGTTAAGAGGTTTTCCTGCCAATACCTGTGTTATTTCGCTTCCGGTAAGAGTTTCATACTCTAATAAGCCATTAGCTAATAAATCTAACTTCTTCTTCTCTTTCTTTAAAATGCTTTTGGCTTTGGCGTAACCCTCATCAACAAGCTTTCTAACTTCAATATCAATCTTCTCTTGTGTCTCTGGACCCAAATGACTGCCAGGACTTGAAGGGCCTAGATAGGTCTGTTGCTCATTGGCATAATCGATATTACCTAAGTTATCAGACATACCAAATTGCATTACCATCGCTCTAGCTATTTTGGTGATTTGCTGAATATCTGAACTTGCCCCAGATGTTACGTTATCTGGTCCAAAAACCATTTCTTCAGCAACCTTCCCACCCATAGCCATCGCAATCTTCGACTTATATTTGGTTCGAGTAACGGATAACTGATCACGTTCGGGAAGGCTCAGCACCAGGCCCAACGCTCTTCCCCGCGGGATAATCGTGGCTTTATGTATGGGATCATGTTGCGGTACGTTTAACCCTACGATTGCATGCCCTGCTTCATGATAAGCTGTTAGCTTTTTTTCGTCATCAGTCATCACCATAGACCGTCTTTCTGCACCCATCATTACTTTATCCTTAGCATTCTCGAAATCAATCATTGCAACAAAGCGCTTCCCGGCCCTCGCTGCCATTAAAGCTGCCTCGTTCACTAAGTTAGCAAGATCGGCTCCAGAAAATCCTGGTGTTCCTCGTGCTATGATTCTTAAGTCTATATCCGGCCCTAGCACAGTCTTCTTGGCGTGCACATTTAATATTTTTGTACGGCCTTGGATATCTGGGTTTGGCACTTGGACTTGTCTATCAAAACGTCCAGGTCTCAGAAGAGCTGGGTCTAAAACATCGGGTCTATTCGTTGCAGCAATCAGTATAACTCCCTCATTGGATTCAAAGCCATCCATCTCAACGAGTAGTTGGTTAAGGGTCTGTTCTCTCTCATCATTCCCGCCTCCGTAACCAGCACCTCGATGTCGCCCCACTGCATCAATTTCATCAATAAAAACTATGCATGGTGCGTTTTTCTTTGCTTGGTCAAACATGTCTCTCACTCTACTTGCTCCAACCCCAACAAACATTTCAACAAAGTCAGAACCAGATATTGTAAAGAAAGGAACACCAGCTTCTCCCGCAATTGCCCGTGCAAGTAACGTCTTACCTGTACCCGGAGGCCCTACCAAAAGTGCCCCTTTAGGTATTTTGCCACCTAACCGACCAAACTTTTGGGGGTCTTTCAGGAATTCAACTATTTCCTCTAACTCATCTTTTGCTTCGTCAATACCTGCTACATCATTGAATGTAACTTTGCCGTGTTTTTCGGTTAGCAGCTTAGCCTTCGACTTACCGAAGCTCATTGCACCTCCACGGCCTCCACCTTGCATACGGTTCATGAGGTAGAGCCAAACACCGATTAATAAAATAAAAGGTAACCAAACGCTAATTGCACTCATCAATCCAGATTTCTCCTGTTTTACTGCACGCACCTCAACATCTGACCTACTCAAAACTTCAACTAGGTTTGTACCAAGTGGTTGTACAACTTCATATCGCGTACCGTCGGCCTCTCTCACGTGTATGGTCTCTCCATCAAGAACGACTTCCGATACTTTGCCTGATCCCACCTGATCTAAGAACTGGCTGAATGAAAGTTCTCTCTTGTTGTTAATTGTGTTTCCGCTGAAAACATTGAATAACGCTACTAGAAGGAAAAATAAAATTAACCAAAAGGCTATGTTTCTGAAGTTGTTCATTTTTTGACACCGATTTTTTAAAGAGACATTTTATAAGTATGCTATAAAAACGTAATTTCAACCGCTTTTAAAAGAATTTATAAAACTCTTTTTCCTCGTTTAACAGTTTCACCTCCACATCATACTCCAAATTCGAAAATGGCACAAATTTAACGATTTTATTTTCTAAAATAACAGGGATTGTTGATAAAGCTCGTTCATCAAAATCGCCATCAATAAAAATTTTATGATTATCATAACTTACTAACCCGTAAGGCTTTATATATAATTTTGATTGAACTCTGGATTTAAACGTAACTAACCATCTGTTATCCCAAATAAACTTTTCGTTTTTAATTAAATGATCTTCTTTAACAGAAGCTAGCTCTCGCATGACAGTTACTATACCACTTTTCTTCTTAAAGACTGTACCGCCTAATGTAGCACCTGCCAGATTTCTATCGCTAATAATTTTTCTATGTATATTCTCAAGTTGTGAGAAGCGCGGTTTGTAGAAGACCCCAGAAAACCATGAAATTATGCCAGCAAGTATTCTATACTGAGTATCTTCAAACAGCTTAGAAAATTTTTCACCTTCAAAAGTAATTTGACCAACACCATTATACGACAAAAGACTTTTTGAACTGGAAATGGCTGTTTCCTTGGATAACTTTGATGCCCTTCGCATGTGGTCAGCCGTTTTTGCAAAATTCGATGCAATAATGTTATTTGATTTTAGTTGCTGCAAAAGTGTTCTAACCTTTACCCGTTGGTATTTATCATCAAAATTTGAGGGGTCATCGATCCAGCTATAGTTGTTATTTCTCAGATAATTTCGCAAGTCTTCTTTCCTTGACTTCAATAGTGGCCTAATCCATAAAATTTCATTCCTTACAACAAGCTCCTCCATACTAACCAAACCATCAACTCCTGATCCTCTTAAAAATCTCATCAGAAGATTTTCCTCTTGGTCATCCAGTGTGTGACCAATGAGAATACATTGAAGATTTTTTGAGATGGCCCACTTTTCTAATAATTCATATCTTGCTGATCTAGCATTATCCTGTAAATTCCCTTTTGCTTTTGATAATTGTGTGACCGGAGCTAAAGAGACATGTTCAACCCTTTTTTTCTCGCAAATTTTCTTAACAAATTCTATCTCTGATTTGCTTTCTGATCTCAAACCGTGATCGATTGATGCTACATATATATTAGGTTTGGCAGCAGATTCCCAATCCGTTAGAATATGAAGAAGTGCCATTGAGTCACTACCACCTGAGACTGCAATTCCACAAGAGTTTAGCTTCAGGTTGGCGAGATTACTAATAATCTTCTCAATCATTTTTTTACTGTCTTGGTTGATCACAGTTCAAAAGATTTTTTGCTTTAATAATTTCAGCTAAAAGAGTTTTTTCTATATTTTCAAATCTAGATCCGACTTCATCTAAAGTTAAACAGGCTTGCTCCCTCTCTCCAATGGCTCCTAAACTAACACCCAAACCAAATAAAGTTTTCGCAGCAGACTCTCCATTCGGATTGATTGTAAAGCTCTCTAAATAGTCATTTGCAGCACCAATCCAATTTTCATTCTTTACTCTGGCTTCAGCCCGCCAAAACAGAGCAGAAGAAAGTTTTGTACTAGTTGGAAACCCTTCTATGAATTCTGAAAAACGTTGTTCTGCCAGTTGATTTTGACCACTATCAAATAGATTGATTGCGCCTTTAAAAAGCTCATCTTCTCTACCAATTGCTCTCAGGCTCTCTAAAGACTCTGAGGTATCTGTCGAAGGCGTAATCAGTCTTTCTTTCTGATTGCTCTCACTTAAATTCTCAATTTTGTCGACATCTCTTTGGTCCGAATTCATGATCGAAGCTTTCAGATTTTTTAATTCCTTGTAATAATTGTTTTCAAGAATCTCAAACCTATTGTGTAACCTCTTAATATCGTTCTCTATTTCTGTCATTTTCAAAAATTGCCATTCAAACTTTTCATCAACAACATTCTTCATCTTTAAATCAAGTATTTCTTTTTCAAGGAGCAGAAGCCTCTTTTGAAGAGATTCAACAGATGGAGCTTCACTAGCTTGCAGTCTATCTACATACACTAGAAAAAGTGGTGAAATAATAATTAATAATTTTAAAAGCATAACAACTTTGTAATCAGTATATTAGATAACTATTCTACAATTTTTTTTCCAACTACTGTTGTTGCCCTACGATTTTTTGACCAGCAGTCTTCATTAGAGCAAACCCGTAACGGCCTCTCTTTTCCATAAGTAACTATACTGATACGATCCTGATCAATTCCCTTAGCTATAAGAAACTCTCTCACGGCTGTAGCTCTTCGTGCTCCAAGAGCCAAATTGTATTCTCTTGTACCCTGTTCATCAGCGTGCCCTTCTACGGTTATAGGTAAAAATTTCTTTTCCTTCAACCAGTCTGCTTGAGCCTTCAAAATACTTATAGCATCCGGACGTAATCCACTTTGGTCCACTGTAAATAGAACAGTGTCTCCTACCAAGTTTTGAAAATATTCAATATCACTTTCAGAAATTTGCGGTGTATCAAGCGAATTTTTAAACTTTTCGTTATTTTCACAACCGGCTAGCAGTAAGATAACGAGAATTACTAATCCAATGTTTTTCATATTTTTGCCTCATTTACTCATAATATCTTATGTTTAGCTTATATCACAAACCTTGAACGATAACATTAATTTAAAATTTGGGACCAATTAGGATCTGAAGCAAAAGAAGAAGTTTTTATTTTTCTCAGATTACGCCCAGATATATCAATTGAATAGATAGAAGGCGCACCCGCTATCCCTGGCGTCTCTCTGAAAAACATTAAAACCCTACCGTTCGGGGCCCAAGCCGGACCTTCATCAAGAAAGGATGTTGTAAGTAATCTCTCTTTAGTGCCATCAACGCGCATCACTCCTATATGGAATTTACCCTCTTTAATCTTAGTGAATGCAATCAGATCACCTCGTGGGGACCAAACGGGGGTTGCATATCTTCCTTTACCAAAGCTTATTCTCTTTGCTTCTCCTCCTTCTGTAGAAATAATATAAAGTTGTTGGCCTCCTCCTCGATCACTTTCAAACACAACTCGCGTTCCATCAGGCGAGAAGCTTGGCGCTGTATCAATAGCGCTATTTGTGGTTAATCTTCTTTTTGTTCCTTTAACCAAACTGGTTATAAAAATATCGGTATTCCCATTTTCAGACATTGATAATACAATTTGATTACCATCTGTTGAAAATCTGGGAGCAAAACTCATTCCTTTTAGCTCAGGCAATGCGGTTATCTCTTCTGAACTAAGGTCCATCAAATAAACCCTTGGCTTCCCTGTTTCATACCCGGTAAAAATTATCTTATTACTAGTTGGAGAAAACCGCGGCGCAATTACAAGAGAAGGAGGATGCTTAAGCAACTTATAATTCGCCCCATCTTGATCCATAATAGCGAGCCTCTTGGTTCTATTATCCTTTGGGCCAGTCTCAGAAACAAAAACCACTCTACTATCAAAATATGCTCCTTCACCAGTCACCCTTGTGTATATAGTATCTGAAATTTTATGTGAAATTCTTCTCCAACTCTCAGAATTTGTGAAGTATTTCTTACCCTTTCCAATTTCTTTTTGCTGAGATACGTCCCACAATCTAAATTTAACTTCTAAGCGACCATCAGGTTTCAAACCAACAGATCCTACAACTAAAACATCAGCATTTACAATCGACCAGTCATCAAACTGCACTGGCGAATTAAAGCTCAATGGAGTACTAACGTAGGAGGCCTGTGGTATAGATCTAAATAATCCAGTACCATCGAGGTTATTTGAGATCACTTTCGCTAACTCCCTACTAATAATCGAGTTAGCACCACTCTCTTTAATGAAGCTCGGAATGGCTAAAGATATGGGTTTGATAACACCTTTATTTACAGTCATATCAAGCTTAGGCGCCTCTTTTTCCTGCCCAACTACAATGCTAAAGTTAGTAAATAAAACGCTTATTAAAAAAATAATTTTTAGAAATTTTAAGACACTCTGTTTAACCATTATTTACACCCACATTTTTTTCAGGATCAAATACTACTCTCAAGACTAACCCCCTAGGAAAACTTTCTTTTGGAACCGGAAAGGGCGAAGATTCTAATACCGCTTTAATAGCAGATCTTTTTGCTATAAGAAAATTTCCAGAGGCTTTTTCTGGATACACCAGCTTTATTGGTCCGCTAATGTTTCCACTATTGTCGATCTTCAATTCTAAGATAATTACGTACTTTTCATAATTTGGCAGTCTATTTATAGAAACAACATTCCAATTATCGTTTAGTGTCTTTAAAATTCTGGCCTTTGCTAACCTCTGAATTGAGGTTTCTGTAACTTCTTCCTCTTTTTTGCTCTTTACTACCTTCTCGATTAAGTCACTATAAATATCGTCTTTATCGGTCTTTAAATCAGTCTCATTAAGGCCGCTTTCATTACCTTTATCAAAAACAGATGGTTTAAATGATGGTATTTTTGCAATTTTTAAAGCGCCTGAAACGATTTCTACATTCTTACCTTCTGACGAAATTTGAGAAGTAGTATTTTTTTGTTTTGAATTATCCTCATTGGTTTTTTCTACTTCCTTTTGGTCTTCAACGAGTCTCTTTTCTTCCTTTTTAGATGATTTATCAAGCTCATTATCCCCTCTTTGGGCGTAGTCAGTAATAATTTCATCTTTTGTCTTTCGCTTTTTTATTTTAATAACATCTGGTTCACTTAGTCCTTTTAGTTCATTACCAATATTTCTTTTAGAAGGAATTTCGGGTTTTTTAGGATAACGATCTACGTCAACTTTTTTTTCTGGCTCAAAATTTGTAACTTCAAGAGCTTTCGTTGTTTCCACTTCGGAAAGCTTCATAAGCTCTTGCTCAGATAATAATTTCACAGTTACATTGCTTAACAATTCATCTGGCTTATTCTCTAGCATTTGAAAATTTGTTATTAGCACAAGACCCAAAAATGAGTGTAAAATGCCTGAAGTGTATAAACCTTGCCTCATATCTAATCTCGTTTATTTTACTCTACATCTGTAACTAAAGATATCTGAGAATACCCAATGTTACTTACCAGAGCTAAAACACTTGCAACTTTCTGATACTCTATATTTTTGCTTGCTCTTAAATAAATCTCATCAGATTTTCTCTCTTTTCTAATCGCCAAAAGTTTAGTTCGAATATCTTCTTTTTTAATTTGTACTTCATTGATAAAAATATTGCTTTCCTTATCCATCGTTAGAGTCAGAGGTTTTTCTTTTTCTATTGCAAGTGGTTTTGCTTGAGTGTTTGGCAAATCAACCTCTACACCCACGCTCAAGAGTGGCGCCGCTACCATAAATATAATTAACAGCACCAGCATTATGTCAACAAACGGAGTCACATTAATTTCTGACATTGGAACAAAATTCCTGCTAGTAAATTTTTGTCTACGTGTTGATCGGCTAGCTGCCTTTGGTCCTATCTGCATTCTTACTCTTTATGGTTTTTATTCATGTCTATGTGTCTGGATATTATAACCGAGAATTCTTCTGAAAACTCCTCTACCCCATTTATAATTTTTTGTGAGTCACCTGAAAGCTTATTATAGAAGACAACCGCTGGGATTGCTGCTAATAGTCCTAGTGCGGTTGCCAATAGTGCTTCAGCTATGCCAGGAGCGACCACTGCCAAATTACTACTCTCTTGAATTGCAATTTCCTGAAAAGCATTTTTTATACCCCAAACCGTGCCAAACAAGCCTACGAAAGGAGCTACTGAGCCAACCGTTGCAAGGAAATATAGACCTGAACTAAGTTTTTCATTCCAACGATCTAAAACCACATACATTGCTCTTTCTAATCTAGATTGCACTCCATCTATCAATTTTCCATCACCATCTGATGACCTTTGCCACTCATCCATTGCCGCACAGAAAATCTGTTCACAAACACCCTTGGGGTCATCTCTTTTTTCATTATACAATTCTTCTAAAGAACCCCCAGACCAAAATTCATCTAAAAATATCTTCGTTTCTCTCTTTGATTTTCTGTAATCAATGATTTTCTGAACTATGATCGCCCAGGACCAAATAGAGGAAAAAATCAAGACCAACATTACTAGTTTTACTGTGATTGTTGCCTTTAGAAAAAGGGCTATAAAGGAAAAGTCTAATGACTGATTTTGCAATAAAATGGATTCTTCCATACTTTTCATTCTCCAATTTTTTTTTGAGTAGGTCCAAAAAATGTTTCAATATTTCTAACCAAATCAGCCGAAAATCTCTCTGGTTTTCCAGTAGAATTTAGCATTGCCAGACGTACATTACACTCAAAAAGTTTTTCGTCATCTCTCATGATCTCTTGTTTCAGCATCATACTTGCTCTTTTAAGTTCCACCAAGTTGGTACAGACTACAAGCTTGTCTCCAAAATATGCAGGTGATAGGTAGTCAGCTGTAATGTTTTTTACAATAAAAAACTTTTTCTCTTCTAAAAGTAAAAGTCTCTGATCAACATTTAAGGAATCAATGAACTTACTCCTCGCACGTTCAATAAATTTTAAGTAGTTGGCATGGTATACTCTCCCACCCATATCCGTATCCTCATAAAAAACCTCACAATTATATTGAAACATATTTTCTTTCAAATTATTGCCTATTTAATTATTTGGTCTTTCTAATCCTAGATATTGCCATGTCTTTTTACCCAGCGAACGTCCCCTTGGTGTTCTCTGTATCATACCTTCTTGTAATAGATATGGTTCCAGGACTTCCTCTATAGAGTCCTTTGATTCAGAAAGAGCAGCCGCCAGAGTATCTAAACCTACCGGTCCACCTCCATATTCACGAGCCAAGAGGTTGAGATATTTTCGATCACCTTCATCAAGTCCCATATGATCAACACCAAGCCTAGTAAGTGCACTGTCTACTAAAGCATCATTAATAACACCATTATTTTCAACAGTAGCAAAATCGATCACTCTTCTTAAAAGTCTTCCTGCTATCCTTGGAGTTCCCCTTGACCTTTTAGCAATTTCACTTGCACTTATTTGATCAATTTTGAAATTCAAAAGCTCTGCTGCTCGGGTGACAACCAAAATTAAATCCTCTACTCCATAAAAGTTTAGACGTACTGGAATACCAAACCTATCTCTCATAGGTGTGGTTAATAGACCCAGTCGAGTTGTTGATCCAACCAGAGTAAAAGGCTTTATTTCTATTCGTAAAGACCGTGCAGCAGAGCCTTCTCCCACGATTAAATCGCAACTAAAATCTTCCATAGCTGGATAAAGAATTTCTTCAACAGCTGGTGACAACCGGTGTATCTCGTCTATAAAGAGCACATCATTAGCCTCAAGACTGGTAAGAATTGCAGCTAAATCACCGGATTTCGTTAAAACGGGACCCGAAGTCATTTTGAAATTTACTCCCAACTCCCTGGCAATAATTTGCCCTAAGGTTGTTTTGCCTAAACCTGGAGGACCGTGAAAAAGTACATGGTCCAGTGCCCTTTTCCTTATTTTTGATGCTTCCAAAAATATCTTAAGATTTTTTTTTAAATCAGCCTGCCCGATGAATTCATCTATGGTCTTTGGCCTGAGTGTATTTTCGTAATCTTCTTTAAACTCATCTGTTGACAAAATATTTTCTTCATCACCCATTAGCTTTACCCTTTTGCCAGCGACCTGAGAGCTTCTTTTACTAACTCTGAAGCATCATTGATGTGATCTTCAGCTACAATTTTATCTATAGCGCTTTTAGCCTCCACCGACTTAAAACCCAAATTCTGCAAGGCAGATAACGCATCTTCCTGTATCTCCTTTCTTTTAATTATGTTCAATGTTTGCTCATTATTTTCATCTCTGATTTCGATGACTGCTTCATCCTCCAAGATCGCCAAATCTTTTCTGCCACTTAACTCGACTACCAGTCTTTGCGCCATTCGGGACCCAATCCCAGAAACCGAAGAAAATGCCAATTCATTTTTCATTCTTATTGCCCGCAATAGTTCGTTTGCGTCAAGGGTATTTAAAATAGTTAGCGCAACTTTAGCTCCTATACCCTGAACTGATCGCAAGAGATTAAACCAATCTTTTTCCGTCTGAGTTAAGAAACCTATTAATTGTAATAGATCCTCTTTGACCAATAACTCAGTAAAAAGAGAGATATCTCGGCCCTCATTTCCCGGAGATAGAGATCTGGCGGTTTTTTCCGTAACATAAACGACGTAACCAATTCCATGAACATCGATAACAACTCTATCATTTTTTTTCTCAATGAGTTGACCTTTTATTCTACCGATCATCTGGGATCACATTGCTTTATTGATTGCATTACTTAGCGTAGAATTTAATTTTAAAGTATGCATATGACATATTGCTATGGCAAGAGCATCCGCTTCATCAGATCTCGCGAAACTAACTTTGGGAAACTGCAAGGACGCCATTCTTTCAACCTCCTCTTTAGTTGCGTGACCTCTCCCGGTAAATATTTTCTTTACGTAATTCGGTGCGTACTCGCTTACTTCAATTTTATTTTCACCTAATGCTATCATTGCGGAAGCTCTAGCCTGTCCCAGTTTCAAGGCAGCGAGGGGGTCATTCTTTACAAAAGCTTTTTCTATAGCGCCACTTTTGATTTTAAAATTAAGTATTATTAATCTTAATTGCTCCAAAATTGATACTAGTCTGCTTGCCATATCACTTTTATTGCTTGTATTACAAGTACCGCTACCTAAATACTTTATTTTTGGCCCATCTTCTTCTATCACAGCCCAGCCTGTGTGGATTAGTCCTGGATCTATTCCAATTACCTGCATATTACTCTTTTTTGATTGATCGTAGCATATATCATCATAAACCTTCAATAACTGAGTTTGAGTCCTCTATTATACTAAATTTTTTTTAATAATAGTGCTCCCCAGTTAGCCTCTTTTTTTTCGTTGATAACTTTTAATCTAAATTGCTTTGAAATCTCTTTCAGGTGTTTTGTTTGTTTAAGGTTTAATCCAGACAAGATCAAAGAACCCCCATTGGATAAATTTTCAATTATAGACCTCATCATGGATTTTATAGGATTGTATAAGATATTGGCCACCACTAGGTCATACTTAGCTCTAGAATTGAGATGGTTTCCAATTAGTCCCGTTGATTTGTAGACTTTTACATATTGAGAAACCTTGTTGACAACTATATTGCGCTTAGCCATTTCAACTGAATGGATATCATTATCAACAGCAATAATCCTTGAAGAAAATAGCTTAGCTATGGCTATGGCTAGTATCCCAGTCCCACATCCGACATCGATTACTGTTAATGGGTTATTTTTTCTTTTTTTAAGTTCTTGAATTAATTCCAAACAAAATTTAGTTGAGTAGTGGTGCCCTGTTCCAAATGCTAAAGAAGCATCAATTGTTAACGAAAATCGGTTTTGTTTAATAGAGTTCGCAAAAAAAGAACTTGTTACGATAAACTTATTTATTTTAACAGGACTAAAATTAACATTGGAGGTCTTTAGCCAATTTTTTTTTGGGGTTTTTGTAATCGCACTTTTTACTGCAAAACACTCTTCAATCAAAAATATTGTGATGGGGTCTAAAGAAACTTCTGAGAAAATTTTTAAAGTGAACAACCCGCTTTCATTTGAAGCAGTTACTTCTTGATAGGTTATTAATGAGCCGTTGAGTTCAAAAAAGTTTTCAAGCTTTCTTAGTTTTTCTGAATTTAGATTATTTATTGTACAACAAAATATTGCTAAAGAGCCTCAGCCGTAGTCTTTAATTTCTCTTTTAGGCTAATACCGGTTCCACCTAATCCGCAATAGCCATGAGGATTCTTTGCAAGATATTGCTGATGATAATCTTCTGCTAAGAAGCACTCGGGGGCCTCTTTTATTTCTGTCACTATAGAGCCAAATCCCGCCTCACGCAGTGAATTTTCATATATTTCCTTCGTTTCAAATATAGTAATCATCTGGGCCTTTGAAAAATAATAAGCCCCGCTCCGATATTGCGTGCCAAAATCATTACCTTGCCTATTTAACTGTGTGGGATCATGATTTTCCCAAAATAGTGCTAAAAGTTGATTATAACGTATTTCAGTGGGATCAAATTGTAATTTAACAACCTCATTGTGACCGGTTAGTCCAGTACATACATCTCTATAACTTGGATTTCTGCTTGCACCACCAGCATACCCTACGGCAGTGAGCTTTACTCCCTCAAGCTCCCAAAATTTCTTTTCAGCACCCCAAAAACAGCCCATACCAAACATAGCTGTTTCGAGTTTGCTATCTTCTGAAAAAATGATCTCGTTTTTAAAAATAAAATGATGCATAAAATCTGTTAGTTCTTCGCGTAATATTCCACAACAAGATTTGGTTCCATTATAGCGGGATATGGCACGTCAGAAAGCTCAGGTATTCGTTTGAATTTAGCTGTCATCTTTTTAAAATCGACTTCTATATACTCTGGAACATCTCTCTCTTTCAAGGCAAGAGCCTCTACTATTAGGGCCATTTCCTTCGATTTATCTCTAACCTCGATAATATCCCCTTCTTTAACACTGAATGAGGGTATGTTTACCTTTTTTCCATTTACCATTACGTGACCGTGGTTTACAAATTGCCTTGCTGCGAAAATTGTGGGAACAAACTTAGACCGGTATACAACAGCGTCCAACCTTCTTTCTAAAAGCCCGATCAATTTTTCACCGGTATCGCCTCTTTCTTTATCTGCTATGTTGAATATCTTTCTAAATTGTTTCTCAGTTAGATCACCATAATAACCTTTCAGCTTTTGCTTTGCTCTCAACTGCAGTCCAAAATCTGAGAGCTTCCCTTTTCTTCTTTGTCCGTGTTGACCAGGTCCATACTCTCTTTTGTTGACGGGTGATTTTGGCCGCCCCCAAATATTTTCTCCCATTCTTCTATCGATTTTGTGCTTTGCAGCCGTTCTCTTTGTCAAAACTCTATCCTTTTCATTCTGTGCGATAGTTTCTTATATTAAAAGGTCTTCAAGTGTCAAGAAAACATTTACTTATCGCTTCAATAAAGTTAGAGATTATGAAATGTCTGAAGCACCTGTAAATATCGTAAAACTGGCAGTCGGAGTGCAGTCAGTAGAAGAGCTAGTTTTAATCCAAAAAAGGTTTTTGAACCAGCCCGGTGCTCAGACGAGCAAAGGCTTTTACCACTCAACTAAGCTCATGCCAAAGAAACATGAGGCAATAGTAGAAACGGGATCACTATACTGGGTAATAAAGGGGGTCATCTGTGCAAGGCAAAAAATAGTTGAAATTATTAAACAGGAGGATAGAGACGGCGTAAAAAGATGTAGGATATACCTTGATAACTCAATTATAAAAACGACTCCAATTCGCAAACGACCGTTTCAAGGTTGGAGATATTTGAAAAAAAATAGGACCCCCGCAGATATCGTAGACCCTGTAACAGCGACCTTTGATGATGATATACCTTTAGATATTCAGCAACAATTATTGGAAGTTGGGATTATATAATACATTTGACTTAAACAAGCTTGGCTAAAAATCTCTTCAATTCTGGATCACTCTTATTTTTTTTGTAGTATCTACTATTTATAAAGATTGATGCAGAGCTTCTTAAAAGAGTACCCTGTTCAATCATTTTCAGTTTATTTTGCTTTAATGTTTCGCCAGTTGAAGAAATATCCACGACCACGTCAGCAATACCATTCACTATTGCACCTTCTGTAGCTCCCTGGCTTTCTATAATCTCAAAGTTAGTAACTTGATTATCAATTAGAAAATCTCGTGTTATGTTTTGATATTTCGTTGCAATTCTCAAACGTTGTCCATATTTTTGCCTTAGCAAATAAGCTACATCATCGAGGTCATCAAGATGATTTACATCTATCCAGAATTGAGGGATACCTAATACCAAATCTGCCTTTCCAAAATTCAAACGCTTAAATTCCAGCATCCACTTTTGCCAACCAATTATCTTCTCAAAGACCAAGTCTCGGCCAGTTATGCCGATATCTAAATTAGCCTTTTTTATTTCTAGAGGAATATCCGATGGAGCAATCAAAATTATTTGAATTTCTTGCTCCTGTTTAAATTTTGCTAGGTACTCCCGTGAGGAACCAACATCGACTAACTCTAAGCCTTTATGAAGAAAGAATTCTTCAACCTGCTTCTTCATCCTACCTTTAGATGGAAGCCCTAATCTTATAAATTGCTTAACCATATCTATATATCATTAATAAAATTCAATTTAGAAAATCCATCCTCACCATACTCCCAATAGCACGTAAGGATTTTCCTTTTTTTGACAAGATATTGCACAAGCTATCGTATCGTCCTCCCTGGGCGATCGGGGGATAATTTCCACGATCAAATTGAAAACCAAAAACAAAGCCATCATAGTATTCAAGTGTTGTTAAACCATAAATTACCTGAAATTTTATTTTGCTTGTGTTCACGTACTCACTTAAAAGTCCAACCCTACTTTCAAAGTTATCTATAGCTTTTCTATATTTTTTACCCACATCGGCCAGCGATAACATATTTCTCGATGCATCGCTAAGGGTTGACTGATATTGCATTAACCTCTTTAGAAAGTCTCTTTGAGAATTCCCAATCAAGTTTTTCGATAGCTCATGCTCTAAAGTTTCAATTCTTTCTTCAATATCCTCTTTGGTTCTCACCCCGTAAGCAGTTTCAATTTCATTTAATCTATTCTTTGCGATCGATCGGGAGGTTCCTTTTTGAAAATAAATATTTCTGCGACTCTTTTTCTGATCCGAATAGAGATCTAAAAGTTGCATAAATCTTTTTGGCCGCCATAAGTGTCGTTTCAATGATTCTTTTTTATACGCACTGATATCGAGATCCTCAAGAGCACTTGATAAAATTTGCACATCTCCAGTTACTGCATTAACTTCAAATTTTCTCAAAATTTTATTAATAAGCAAAAATGCTTCAACATCTAATGAAGTCGAATTATTTTTTTTGTCATCAAAAAATTCAAACCCCATCTGATATTGTTCATTTGGTATAACGGACTTAAAATTTTGCCGTCTCCAAACGTTACCACTATAAAAATATCTTGCTCGAAGGGAGTTACCTCTGAGATGTTTCAATAAAATTGGCAGTGTGAAGTCAGGTCTTAAAACTTGTTCACCTTTAACAGGATCAGAAGTTGTATATGCGCGAAGCTTCAAGTCTTCGCCATAAAGATCAACTAAGTCTGACGCTGTTAAAAGAGAAGGTACCGTTATTTCGTTTAACCCAGCGTTCTTTAAAATTCTAGTTATCCGATTTATTTCCAAACCCAAATTGTTAAAGTCTGAAGTATTTTTTTTTATCCCTTTTTGTGAGTTCAACATCCTAGCTTCTTAAAAGTTCTAAGATTTTTTCAATCAACTCTTCCCTCTTTACGGGGAACTGCGCTGGTTGTTCTTTCCATTCTTCATTTGACGATATATCCACTGAAAGTTTCCTACCTAGCTTGAGATCTTTTACCTGAACTATATCATCTTTTAATTCATTCGTACCTGCAACAATAGCAAATGTGGCATTACGGGAATCTGCATACTTCATTTGTTTCCCAAAGTCTTTGGGGTTCCCTACATACAAATCGGTATTAACCCCATGTGCTCTAAGATCAGAAGCGATGTTGATATAGTGTTGCATTAAGTTTTTATCCATCACAGTTACTATGACGTCTACAACCCCCTTTTCTTTTTTACTATCACGCTCATGAAGAAAAGACACCAGACGATCAATGCCAATTGATACGCCAGTGGATGGCACTTTTTGACCTGTAAATCTACTTACTAGATCATCGTACCGGCCTCCTCCAGAGATCGAGCCCAAAGAACTAGTGGTCGTAGTTAATTCAGTTTCGAATACTGTTCCAGTGTAGTACGCTAAACCTCTTACAACACTGGGATCTATTCTGAAAGATGGGTTAGAGCTGCCTTCCGATAATAGAGCATCAGTTATATTTTTTAGCTCCCCCAAACCTTCCTGCCCAATTTCAGAATCTTTTATAAGAAGCCCCATTTCTTGAAGGGCTTTGTAAGGGTCATTATCTTTGATTTTCAAAAAGCTCATTATCGTATCAATTTGACCAGCACTTAAGTTTGCACCCTTAGTGAAATCTCCACTACTATCAGTTCTACCTTTTCCTAATAGACTTTCAACGCCTTGTAATCCCAGTCGATCTAATTTATCTATAGCCCTAAAGACTACTAATTCGATATCCCCTAAGTCCGTGTCATCTGCTAACTTAACCGCTTGCACCAATCCAGAAAGAATTTTCCTATTACTAATTCTTGTAGAATAATCGGCAACTGAGAATCCAAGCTCCTTTAAAACATCAAATACGACAAAGCACATCTCAGCATCAGCAATAAAACTTGAACTACCCACTATGTCAGCGTCGAACTGATAAAACTCCTTGAACCTATCTGGTCCCGGCTTTTCGTCTCTCCATACCGGGCCAAAGCTATATCTCTTGTATGGGACTTGCAGAGTGTTTCGATGTTGTGAAAAAGCCCTTGCTAGCGGAGCGGTAAGATCATATCTCAACGCCAGCCAAGAGTCTGTTTCGTCCTGCCACGCAAATACCCCCTCATTGGGCCTATTTACATCTGGTAGGAATTTCCCTAACGCATCAACTGTCTCAATTGCAGGCGTTTCGAGCCTTTCAAATCCATATAGTTCATAAACCCGATTTACGACTTCTAAGACCTCATCTCTCTTCTTGAGATAAGAGTGGAAATTATCCTTGAATCCTCTGGGGGTTATTGCTTTAGGCCGCACTATTTTCTTCGATCTATCCATTTAAGTTAATCTTTATATCTAATTTGCCTCTATCTCAAAAACACCCTCAACCGACTTTATGCTTTCAATCACTTCTGAACTGATATCATATAAATAGGGTAATGAGATATTTGTTTTCTCCTGATTTTCTTCGTCTTTAACCGTGATTAGAACATTACCATCGCTAGGTGATTCTTCCATCACTGCGTCCTTTAATAAGCTGGATATTCTATTAACCTGACAATTAGTACTTATAACAAAATGATATTGCTTTTGTTTTCTATCTCCTATGAACTTTTCTAAATCTCTCACAGACTTTACATTTATTCGACTATACCCATTTTGATCTTTTATTTTTTCGAGAACCAGAAGCACAAACGTACCAACTTCTAGTTTTCCAGTTAGAGCGGTTAAACGGTCTGGAAAAATAAAAACATCAAAGGTTTTAACTCTATGATCTATTAAGCTGACCAAGAAATATTGCTTTCCATTATTTGTTGTCTTGGAAGTTAAATTAGTTATAAATCCAGCAGTCATTATACTTTTAAATTCCGTTGTTGTTTTTGAAAGTGCACCAAATTTCTTTATTCCTAACGACTCATAAAAGTTAGGCTTATACTTAAAAGGTGACATAAAATGTATCCCGGTAACATCATAAATCGCCTTTGATTTTTGAGAACGAGGAAGAGGAACTAGAGATTTAAACTCAGGTTTCTTTATCGTTTCAATTGAATTTGAAAATAAATTAACTTGGTCCGAGCCCTCCTCATCATGACATGCGGCAGAATACAAAATAAGTTCTTCTACTTTATCTAGCATTGCACTGTCTTCATATTTGAAGTCTGCAAAAGCACCGGAACTAATCAGCATTTCAAGAGGTCTCTTGCCGACCTTTTTTAAGTGGACTCTTTTTGCAAAATCGTAAATATCGATAAAATTTCCGTTATATTTTCTGTTCTCAACAATTTTTGACATCGACTCATATCCGACATTTTTTATGGCTCCTAAGCCGAATAGTATTTTGTCTTCACTCACAGAAAACTTTACCTCTGATCTGTTTATACATGGAGGACACATCGTCAAACCAAATGCGTTTAAATCGTCAAAATAGTTAGCAAATTTTTCCATATTATTAATGTCGTTATTCATGGAAGCAGTTATGAATTCAGCAGTATGATGGGCTTTTAAGAAAGCCGTTTGATAACTAAGGACTGCATACGCAGCCGCATGTGATTTATTAAACCCATAGTTTGCAAATTTCGCTAATAAATCCCATATACCCTCTGCTATTTTATTTTCTATTCCATTCTTATCTGCACCTTTTAAAAATTTAGGCTTTTCAGAATCCATAACCTCCTTTATTTTTTTTCCCATTGCTTTTCTTAATAAGTCAGCGTCCCCTAAACTGTAGCCCGCCATTTTTTGAGCAATCTCCATAACCTGCTCCTGATAAACAATAATTCCATGAGTTTCATCAAGTATGTTATCAATAGAGGGGTGGAGAAACTGTCTTTTTTCTGGATCATTTTTGGCTTCACAGAAGGCCGGTATATTTTCCATTGGACCAGGTCTATATAACGCTACCAAAGCGATGATATCCTCTAAGGAATTTGGTTTTAAATCAACCAAGGCATCCCTCATACCCTTACTTTCAACCTGGAAAACCGACATTGTTTTAGCATCAGAATAAAGCTTGTATGTTGCTGCATCATTTAAAGAAATTTTATTGATATCAAGGTTAGCAGAGGTAGTCGAATTCACTAAAGAAACTGCCTCGTTAATTATCGTTAATGTTTTCAAACCAAGAAAATCAAATTTAACTAACCCGGCCTTCTCTACCCAATCCTTAGTAAATTGGGTTGCAGGCATGTCAGATCTAGGGTCCTGATATAAGGGGACCAACTCAACTAGCTTTCTGTCGCCAATAACAATACCGGCAGCATGCGTTGATGCGTTTCTTAACACTCCTTCGAGTTCTTTTGAAATATTCAGCATTCTAGAAACTTGCACGTCGTTCTTAGCCTCCACAATTAATGCGTCTTCAGTTTCCATCGCTTCATTTAAGGAAACAGGTTTTGTCCCCTGAAGGGGGATAAGTTTTGCGATCTTATCCACCTGTGAGTAAGGTAATTGAAGTACTCGACCAATATCTCTTATAGCCGCCTTAGACCAAAGAGCTCCAAATGTAATTATTTGCGCGACATTTTCTTTGCCATACTTGTTTTTGACATAATCGATAACCTCGTTGCGCCTGTCCATACAAAAGTCTATATCGAAATCAGGCATTGATATTCGGGATGGATTAAGAAATCTTTCAAAAAGTAAAGAGTATTTAATGGGGTCCAAATCCGTAATAGTTAGAGCGAACGCTACCAAGCTTCCTGCTCCTGAGCCTCTGCCCGGGCCTACGGGGATTCCTTCGGCTTTTGCCCATTTAACAATATCCGCTACTATCAAGAAGTAGCCGCTAAAGCCCATGTTTTCAATTACCCCCAACTCATAGGAAATTCTATCGAGATAGACCTGCTTTTGACTTACCACTGAAAGTTCTTTAAATCTGACCTCCAGCCCGTTTTTTGCCTGCTTTGCTAAGTCCTCGTCAGCATTTTTCGAAAAGCTTGGCAACATAGCTTCTCTTGATTTTGGCCTAAAAGAACACCGCATCGCTATTTCAACTGTGTTTTCAATAGCCTCAGGAATGTCATCGAAGAGCTCTCTCATCTCATTTTCTGATTTAAAAAAATGATCCATGCTCAAAGAACGACGGGCTTGTTTTTGGTCAACAAAGCTTCCTTCTGCAATGCAAAGCAACGCATCATGTGGTTGGTAAAGTTCTTTATCTAGGAAGTACACATCGTTTGTTGCCACCAGTGGTACACGGTGCGTGTCTGCCAAATCCAATATGTCGCTCTCTAAGTTTTTTTTCTTTACAAAGTCATCTGCCAAAGGATGGCGGTTTATCTCTATATAAAACCGATTACCAAATGTTCTTTTAAAGTGAGTTAAGAGATCGAGTGCCTCTTTAGACTTGTTATCTCTTATAAGATTGTTTATCGGACTTTCATCAGCACCCGAAAGACATATTAAACCATCAGAGAATCTATCTATTTCTCTAATACTAATACCCTCAGAACGGTAGGTCTCATTTAGAAAAAATTTACTCGAAAGCTCCATCAAATTACGATAACCAATTTCATTCTTCGCTAAAAAAAGCATGCTAACGTGGTCAGCTGCACTCAATTTTTTCAAGTTGACTTCCCTAGCGCTAAGAGATAATTGACACCCTATGACTGGTTGTATTCCTCTGTCTGAGAGCACTTCCGAAAACTCCAGGGCACCAAACAAATTTGCTCTATCAGCAATTCCAACAGCTGGCATTTTGAATTCACTACATCGATCTGCCAATGCCTTCGCAAAAATAGCTCCTTCTAAGAGAGAGTAAATTGTTTTGGTTTTGAGATGAACAAACATACGTGCTTCAGCTTCTTTTATAATTGTTAACAGAGGGCTTTTAACTATACGATTTTGTCGATACACTTATCAACATTAACTTTAAAAGGGTTTATAAAAATTGATTTTTACAAAAATTGTTCCCCGAGTTTCTGAAACCGATGGGGTAGGCCATATTAACAATGTATTTGTTCCTATTTGGTTTGAAGCAGGTAGAAGAGAAATCTTTCGTATCTTTTCACCCAAACTCGACTTTATAAACTGGAAGCTTGCATTAGTAAAAGTAACGGTTGAGTATGTAGATCAGCTGTACTTGGCAGAGGATGTAGACGTTAAAACTGGAATTGAAAAAGTTGGAACCTCCTCTTTCACTATCAAAGAAGAGATACATCAGACAAACAGAATTTGCGCAAAGGGCCAAGCAATTTATGTTAACTATAACTTCAGAGACAAAAAGTCGGAGCCTATCTCAAACGAGATTAGGAATAGACTTGAAAGTATAAAGTTTGTTGAGGATTAATTTGAAAAAAATAGTTATAAAATCCCAAATAGAGTTAGAAATTGACGAAAAGTATGATGAAGACGCACTATTAAAAGCTAACGATTGGCATCAACGGGTAGGCAAGTTTCTGACGTTAGTAGATAAAACACTTACTCCAGGCGTCCAGTTCAAAGATTTGAGAATTAATATTGTAGAAATTGAAAAAGAATCATAAACTTTTACAAGAGATAAAATATTTTTTTTGTTCTCTGGTACTATAATGTCTTTAAGGAGGTTACCATGATTTCAAGAGTTTTTAAAATAGGGACGGCAATGGCTATAGGTTTTCTTGTTTCATCTTGTTCAAGTGGCAATGAGTCTAACAGTCTTATGAGAATGTTCTCTGGAAACCCCGAGAGGACAATAACAGTAGCCATCAAAGATGGTACAGCAAAGCAACTAAAAAACTCATGGGACAAAAAAGCTTTAAGTGCATGTGGTTCAGCTTACACTGTAGTTAACTTGGGATCAGCTCAGAGTACAGCGGGGGGGCATAATTCTCTCTCTGGAACTGTTTCTTGTAAATAGTTGAACTAGATGGTCGAGATTAAAGAATATAATTTTGAAACAAAAAAAATATTGAGCACCCTGCAGGACTGGGTTGAGGTTGAAAGTCCTACCTTCGATAAAGATTCAGTGAATAGAATGATGGATTTGTGTTCTAATTATCTCGCTGAAATGGGAGGAAGACTTGAAAGAGTACCCGGAAAGCAAAATCTTGGTGATTGCTTAAGGGCAAGCTTTAATGAGACCTCAGAAAATTATAATTCTCCTGGAATTCTTATAATGGGTCATATGGATACAGTTCATCCAATTGGGACCTTACAAAAGTTACCCTTTAGGATCGATGGTAACAAGTGCTTCGGCCCAGGAATTTTTGATATGAAAAGTGGAAATCTTATAGCGATGGAAGCGGTTAAAATGCTGATGAAAGAAGGAGATTTACCTAACTTAAAAATTACAATCTTGATTACATCAGATGAAGAAATTGGATCGCCTAGCACCAGAAGTCTTATTGAATCCGAGTCTTTAAGGTCAAAATATGTTTTAGTCCCCGAGCCAGGTCTTCCTGATGGAGGCTATGTTTCAGGAAGATATGCGATTGCACGATTTAATTTAAAGACAGAAGGTATTCCATTTCACGCAGGAATAAATCCTAAGGCAGGCAAGTCTGCGGTAAAAGAGATGGCAAAAAAGATTATAGAGATTGAAGAATTGTCAAATGATGATCGGACCTTTTCCGTTGGTGTTATAAAAGGAGGTCAGTGGGTAAATTGTGTAAGCTCAGAGTGCTTTGCAGAGGCAATATCTATGGCAAAAGAGCAAAAGAACCTCGATGAAGGCTCTTCTACCATACTTGATCTAACTAGGAATGAAGAGGGTATAAAGTTCACAGTTGAGCAAGGGGTTGTGAGACCTGTGTGGGAGCCAAATGAGGGAACATCGAATCTGCTTGCCATCACGAATTCCGTTTGTAATGGCCTTGGTCTTCCGTTTTCACATGGGAGTATGGGAGGTGGATCTGACGGAAACTTCAGTGGTGCTTTAGGTGTGCCAACCATAGATGGGTTAGGTACACTAGGTGATGGTTACCATACTCTCAATGAGCATTTACATATCGATAGTATTGCTAAAAGATCTAATGTAATCGCAAATATAATTAAGCAACTAGATTAGTTAAATCCAGCTCAGAACAAATAAAATTGAAGTTTGGGTAACGATTAACAATATTAGAACAATTGTAAAAACTTTAATAGAAGCGCCAAAATAACGCTTATCTAGGAAAAACTTTAAGAATAAATACAAAAGTATGAAAAAAATTAATTCAAAAAATATTAACCTTAGAAACATTTGAGACTTTCTCTATTTATAAATACTGGGAAGACCTAGTAAAGCCAATATTGATACTGTGATTAAGCTCATACCAATTAATTCAAACCCTGTGATTTTCTCTTTATAGAATATATACGATATCAAAACTGAAAAGACTATCTCTAGTTGTCCAACAGCTCTGACAAACGTTGCATCGACAAGAGAAAAAGCAGAAAACCAGCAAAAAGTTGCTAAACATCCAAAAAAGCCAACTGGCAATCCCTTTTTCCATATTGAGAGTAACTTCAGTATATTTTGCCTTCCTTCAGTACCGACAATATATGTCCCAAAGATCACGGACTGAAATAACAAAGCCAAAAATGATAAAACCAATACTTTTTTATAGATTAAGTCTGTAGATACACTATCGAGTGATACTTTATATAAAACGGAGCTGAGCCCCAAAAAAATACCGCATAACACTCCCAAAGTTACCTGCTTTAAGAATAAATTATTATAACTCAAGTTTCCTAACAATTTCTGTTTAGACATAAATAACATACCTATAAAGCCTACAATTATTGATAGGAAGACATGTGAAGTAAGAATAAACCCTATGATAATTATTTCTAAAATAGTTGTTTGTATAACTTCAGTTTTGGAAAATGCGACACCTATCGCAAATGATCTAAGGGTAAATAATTTTATGAGAATAATTGTAAATACTATTTGGCAAATACTTGCAGTTAGTAAAAAGAACCATGCTTTTGATGAAATAGTTTTCAGTAGAACTATTTCTTGAGGCTCCAGAAATAATCCAGCTAGTAGAGCAACAAAGGGAAGAGCAAAAACAAATCGAGAATACGCTGATACCAACACTCCAACGTCTTCAATAATATTTTTTTGAAACACACTACGAAGTGTCTGAGATAAACTAGCAATTGCTGTGATTATTACCCAGCTCACGTTTAGTTAACTTTTAAATGAATACACGAAGTAGCATCTACCTTACTTTGAAAAAAATATTGTAACATCAGCTATTTTTATGCCCCATTTAAAAATTTCAGCTCTATTTATAACTACTTTTTTATCAGCTTTAACGAAGCGATCATCAAAGGATACTCTTATATCGGTATCCCCAATACTAATAGTGGTGTCGTAAACCATTCTCATAGTATTGCCAACTTTTTTGCCCTTGGCTACTCCGATTGTATCTTTTGATCTACCTTCGTAGAGTCCATTCTCTATTTGTGTAATGACCCATTCTCTATACTCTTTCTCTCCATCGTTGTAGGTGAAATATTCTTTAAGTAGTAATTTTTTGTTATCTCTTTTTCCAATCAGTTTTACTTTAAACGACCTTTGAAAATTACCAAATCTATCAACCACCAGACCCCAAGCGAAAGTCTTACCATCAAAATATTCCAACAACTCAAAGGATATATCTTTTGATAAGACATTCTCCATCTTTGGATTAGAGCACCCCATAAAAAATGGAACCACCAGACAGAATATAATAATTACTTTCTGCATAATTTTCATCTTACTATCTCAGCAAGATCTAAGACTAATAGATGGCCTAGGAAACAAGTTTTTCTCCTCTATGATAAAATAAGTTTTTTGATTGATATAGTATATTGGTAATCTTTTATTAGTAAAAATAAGGTAGCCAATTTTATAGTCCTGAAACAATTACGATAATAAAAAAAATTGCGAAAATTAAATTGGTAACTACAAGTGGCTTAATATTTGGATTTTTTTGCGGCTGCTTCATAAATTATTCCTTTATTTTTCAAGTCCAAAAATATTTAGTTTCACCTAGAGAAATAATCTCATGACCCGATTGCTGCGACTAAAAGTATATAACTAGTTATTGTAAATCAAAAATTATAAAATCATACCAAATATGTTTAAACTGATTTTTAAAAGTTACCATCGTATATTAGATTTGATTCATATTTATTACAGAAATAAACTGTCTAATATAAATATTTAATTCGTAAGAATCTGAATTTGAGTGGGAGAAAATATGGAAAAATATGATCTATACATCAACGGTAGGTGGGAGACACCTTCCTCGGGAGCGTATTTTGAATCTGATAATCCATACGATGGCGAGATATGGGCAAAGATTGCGCGAGGAAATGAAGAAGATGTGGATTTCGCAGTTAAAGCTGCCAGGAGTGCCTTTGAAGATCATTGGGAACCTATGAAACCGACTGAGAGAGGTAAAATATTGGTCAGGTTGGCTGAACTCATTGAGAGAGAAGCAACTAGACTAGGAGAAATAGAAGTAAAAGATAACGGGAAGCTTTTTGCTGAGATGGGTGCGCAAACAAAATATTTAGCGGAGTGGTATAGGTATTTCGGCGGATTAGCCGATAAAGTTGAGGGATCTGTTATACCCATAGATAAACCAGGAATGCTCAACTACACGAAATACGAACCTTTTGGAGTCGTAGGGCTAATTACACCATGGAATTCGCCTCTGCTTTTGCTCGCCTGGAAATTAGCTCCAGCGCTTGCAGCAGGAAACACAGCGGTTATCAAGCCAAGCGAATTCACATCTGCCTCCACGCTTGAATTTATGAATCTGGTCGAAGAAGCTGGCTTCCCTAGCGGTGTTATTAATTGTGTCACTGGCTTTGGGCTAGAAGTTGGGCAACCTTTGGTTGATCATAAAGATGTAAGCAAGATAGCGTTCACTGGATCAGATATTTCAGGACAAAAGATATATGAAAGTGCTGCTAAAAAAATTATGCCCGTCACATTAGAACTGGGAGGAAAATCGCCAAATATCGTTTTTGATGACGCTGATATGGATGCTGCAGTCATGGGCGTTATTTCAGGAATATTTGCTGCTACTGGCCAGACATGCATAGCTGGCTCGAGATTACTACTACATGAAGACATACATGATGATTTTGTCTCAAAATTAGTTTCGGTTGCCAAAGAAGCGTCTATTGGTGACCCAATGATGGAAAGTACAAACGTTGGACCAGTGACTACAGAACCACAGTTCAAAAAGATTATAGACTATATAGAGATAGCAAAAAGTGAAGGAGCTACATGCGTCTTAGGAGGAAACAAGTACAATGGACCAGGTTCCAAAGGACAGCGATTTGTGGAACCAACAATTTTTACTAATGTAAAAAATAATATGAGAATTGCTCAGGAAGAAGTATTCGGGCCAGTCTTATCGATTATTCGCTTTAAGGACGAAAAAGAAGCGATCCAGATCGGTAATGATATACTATTTGGTCTTGCTGCCGGCGTTTGGACCAGTAATATCGGTAGAGCTCTTAGGATGGCTGATAAGCTTAAAGCCGGAACTATCTGGGTTAATACTTACAGAGCAGTAAGCTATATGTCTCCTTTTGGTGGATATAAAAGATCAGGCCAGGGTCGTGAAAGTGGTCAAGAGTGCATAAAGGAGTTTTTGGAAACGAAATCAGTGTGGATTAGTCATGAAACATCATCGGCAAATCCCTTTGTTATCAAATAAATCTATTTCAAAATCTTACTGAGTAATTAAAGTAATAAAGGACACTATATTTTTTGATGTACCTCTATAATGTTTCCATCGGGGTCATGAAAGAAAATCTGATGCCACCCTGAAACTCCTATGTCGCCCCAGTCCGTAAAGTGGATTTTCTTTTCTTTAAGGTGATCTTTAAAGGCCTCAATATCGTCAGTACGATAAGCAATATGGCCTTTTTCAACTGGATTAATAAAATGACCTGTCTTGAAATTAACAGATAAATCTTTTTGCGCTAAATGCATCTGTACTTTCCCATCGCCTACAAACGATACTTCACCAGAATAACCCTTTTTCTTTTCTAAAGTAGGCAAGTCCTCTGTTTGGATATCTAGAAATAAAATATCTTTGTAAAAGACCTCAAGTTCCTTCACATTTCGAGTTGATAAGTTTATATGATGCAATTCTAGTTTCATGGTTAATTAGGCCTAAATTATTCCAGTTTTTTCTGTCTATTGATAGTTATCTACCTAGCTCTTTGATAGCCTCTAAAAATTATACGAAATACCAGCACCAATTTCACGCGTCTGGTTTTTTGGTTCATAACAATATATCAAAGGAGAGCATGAAGTTAAATCGGAGTCTTCAATATTCCAAGTTCTAAAAAAGCCGTAGGTATACCATCTATCATTAAGTTTTGAGCGTAACGTTATATCAATACCCCAGCCAAGACGCTGTATGTTTTCGATATTAGCAGGATAAGTGTTGGGAAGCACTTCATTCAAGAAGCTTGTTTGTTTGCCCTCTAGGAAGTAGTTATACTGGGACTTTAAAGACAGCCTTTCATTTATATACCAAATGGCTCCAATAGGAATGTAATAATATTGAGAAAGTCTATCATAACCAATATGATTGGTTGATGATCGTTTAAATCCACTATCATCTAATAAGTCACGATACCCTAGGCCAATGTAAGGCTTAAGGTCATTAGCTCCAAATCTTGAAGTGGTGCTTATATAGTATTCTAGTCTGCTCTTATAATATTCTTTTTTCATGGTACCCGTTCCTGCAGAGGTATAGTCAATGTTTCCAAAACTGTACTCAAGCGTGTATAAAGACATCCAATCAAACCCTTGTGTTTTTGAAATTGCTTTATTGTCTCCCCAATTTCTAATTCCTATGCTAGATAAAAAGGGTGAAGACTTATCCTCCATAAAAAAGTTATCATTCTGATCTACTTCACGATAAGAGTAAGATGTAAAATCAAAAGTTAATTCACTGGATAAAGCTACGTGCGAATGAACCACAAGTGAGACGCCTAAGATAATTAAATTTATGAAAACTGCGCAAACTACATTTTTTAAATTAAATACTATTTGTGTCATTATTTAGGTTGTAATGAAACAATTTCTGAATTTCAATATTCTTTACTGATTTATATATAAATTCTCAGGAGCACAGAATGATCAAGTCAAAAATTATGAGTTACATAACCCAAGATTTCCAATCGAAAAGCGATCTAATAGTGGGAGGAGAAGAATGGCAAAAAGTTGTATTAAAGATGCAATCAAAATTTGCTGAAGCCGGAGCTGTAAGGCAAACAGTAAGTCAAGTTTTTAACAAAGATGGTATTCAACGGTTAGGGAACTTGTGGGAGTATACTGATGAAAAAGCTTTTGTAGCGTGCCAACTGCTTTTCAGAGAAGCAGAGCAACAGTTTAATAAAACTGAAATTCCACAGAAACTATTTTCAAATAGAGGCGTTATTTTGCATGACGTCTATTTTTGATAATGTCATTTGAAAATTAATCTAAAAGTGGATAAAGATGTCTTCCCAGTGATATATAGTTTTAAATAGTGTGGGCTTTTATCTCTATTTCTATGAATACTAGCTTTTCATCGCCATTGTTAATTACATTGTGAGATACACCAGCCTCCCTGTAATAAGGCTGACCCTTAAAAAGTGTTGCAGTAGTTTCAAAACCATTGTCATCAATTAGTAATAATTGTCCATTAGTTTGCGGTACCACAACATAATCCCATTTGTGTACATGAAATCCCGTCTCTTCATTATAGTTAAATGAGTATTCTGTTACTCTTATTCTTTCATTATCTATCTGAACATTTGCTTTAGCTTGCTTCCTTTGCATTTTTTCCTTACTAACCTCTTCCTATAAAAGGCATGTTGCTTGCCATTATGGTCATATTAAGAATGTTGGTATCCAAAGGTAAGCTTGCCAAATGTAAAACTGCATTAGCTACATGCTCAGGATCGAATGTAGGTTCCTTTTTAATTGAACCATCAGCCTGAACTATGCCATTTTGTATTCCTTTTGTCATTGGAGTATCTGCATTCCCAATATCAATTTGGCTGCAAACAATATCAAAGGGTCTTCCATCAAGCGCTAAACTTTTTGTCATGCCCGTAACAGCATGCTTAGTCGCTGTATATGCTATGGATCCAGGTCTTGGTGTAATAGAAGAAACACTCCCATTATTGATTATTCTCCCTCCCATGGGAGACTGGTTTTTCATCAGAGCAAAAGCATACTTGCTGAAAAGAAATAAACCATTAAGATTTACTTCGATAACTTCTTTCCATTCATCAAAATAAATTTTATCTATGGTTTTAGAGGAAAGAAATGCACCAGCATTATTGAAAAGTAAGTCTATACGAGAAAACGCGTTCTGCACCATTTCAAAGCATTTTTTTACGTCCGTCTCTATACTGACATCCATTGGAAATACTATCGTTTGAGCGTTGCACGCTTTCTTAGTTTCCTCTAGCTTATCTTCCCGTCGTCCTATTAGAATGACAGTATATCCTACATCTGAAAGCTTTACTGCTGTTGCTTTACCCACTCCCGTACCAGCTCCGGTAACAATTGCAACCCTTCTCATTATAGAAAATTCCCCATTTTTGAGAATAAAAACATTTTAATTCTCTCTTTTAACTAAACGCATTTAATGGCAACGACTTAATCCTATATCTTTTCAATTTCCATAATTATATGGATATAGTCCATTGCATGATCATCAGGGTCTTTCTCAACTTCTGCTCTGTAATTTTCATAAAAAGAGTTGATTATTTCATTACTCTCTTTTTCATCTCTCTCAGACAAAGCAGTTCGAAAGACTGTCTCTGACCAACTACGCGTAGTAGGTATAAGGCTATCAGCAAAATCTTTTTTTGACATTGACCGAATATTTTTTTCATAAGTTGAACGATAGGGGCATTTTGTCAATCTGGTGCTACAGGATAGAAGCTTAAGTCCAGCTTTTGACACTTTAGACATTTGATCATTGAATGGAGCACAAAATTCATCCACAGTTCTATAGTGTTGAGCAAATGTCGCATTTATATACTCTTCTTTTGTTATTATTCCTTGGTCCAAATGCGCCCTCCAATGCTGATTAAATTTATCAAACATAGAGTGTCCACCAGTATTGCCGAGATACCGTCCTTTTTCATCAATCCCAAAATTCATACATACAAAACGTCCACCGGAAGATAATTCTTTGGCTCTAGCGAGAAGAATTGCCTCCCAATCGGTTGCAGCTTGGGCCATAAACTGCTTTTTTTCTGAAATATCTGCTCCGACCATATGCACATGATTATTAATCTGACACGGCTTCTCTGACACATAATGCATAGCTGTCGCAGAAAAGCCTAAAGATAAGCTGTCAGCAGCAAGCAGTTGTTGATGAAATCCAGTACCACACCCATGGACAAAAACATTTTCAAATATTTTTTGATAAGCTAAATTCCTTTCTCCGCGCATACCCTGCATGTTTTTGAAAAGAGTTGAAAAATCGTTTGATGCCAAATCTGTGTAAATTATCTCAATTGCTCTGTTATCTCCCCTACTTCTGAGAAGATTTATCAAATTATACCACAGCTCTTGACTGGTCCCTCCATCGGCTGCTCCAAAATCAGCGAACCTCAATATTTCTCTTTGAGTTAGGGAAAGGACAGATCTTTCTAAAATTTCCTGTATTGAGTCTATTGCATTTTTAGCTCCAGCAGTCCTTTTTGAATAGTATCCTGCCCCTTTCATAGATAGCACGTCTTGCGTGTTTAGTGTTTTCTGATTTCCATTTGTCATAATATTTTCCGAAAATTTTTATTTTAAGGGATATTTAAATTTTTCGGTTTTATTGGGAACATATTCCAAAATTTGCTTCCAACTTTAAAACTAAATTTTCGTTAACGTCTCTTATGATCTGGGTTGTAGACCATCCCGTATCTGTATTAAATATCATATTCTTACAGTTAGCATTCTTCCAATTGCGCATTGACTCAACCTCATAGTCATCTGCAAATTCAGATAACGCAAACTCAAGGTGTTTCTTTTCCGTAATTAAGGCTTTTTTCTTACAATCAACACTAATCCCCATTAACCTATAGTCACCTATGTCATAGGGGATCTTTTTTTCTTCTTGTGCCTGCATACCCTTCATAGCATTACAAATAACCTCATCAAGATCAGCTGCAGCTCCTTTAGAAACTCCCAAAACGAAAAAACATCCCAGAAGAATATTAACAAATTTTTTCATTTAACTATTCCGGTTTTAAAACTCAGTTTATTCCCTCAAACACCTTATTGTAAATTTTCCAGTTATTATCAATTTTGAGAAACGAAAGTGTATCTGTAAACATGATATTTATGTACTCACTTTTTACTTTTACAACAGCGGTCTCTTCCCCAACATCAACCATTAATATGACGTAGTCCTTAACCTTACCTTGTTCTTTAGGAGAGGGGATATTTTTCTCAACAAAGTTTGCCCAGTCCTCCTTTGTCTGTCTTATGAGTTTACCCTTAAGATACCCCGTTACCATCGCATCATCATCAAAAATTTTTCTCATAGTAGCTCCATCAGACTCATATGCGCTGTTGATGTAATCCTCTACTACTTTTATAACTTTTGCTTTGTTTTCCATTAAAACTGGCTTCCTTCCTCTGTCGCAACATTTTTTTTAAAATAACTGTATTACGTTATCGTATAGTAAAATATCTTTGAAACAAATTTCTTTTTTGACCTGAATTCAGGAGTCTTTAGATGTATTCATGTGTTTTTTTTTTAACTATGCAAAATTTTGTTACCATTAAGTCTGTGCATTTCAATTATAAGGAAAAAACATATGCAATTTACGGTATCACAAAAAGAGAAGTCTGAATTTGAAGCTGGTCTAAGAGGTTTTTTTGAGTACAGAGACCTCGGAATAAATGCAGCCACAGAGGGAAATTATGGAGCGAATGTAATTAGAGCTGTTCCAGGCAAACATTCCAAAGGCGAATGGCATTTACATAAATTAGATTTTCAAATGGTTTATATACTTAAAGGTTGGGTTACTTTCGAGTATGAGGGCCAAGGAACCTTTACTTTTCGTGAAGGAGACTCCGTTTTGCAACCTCCAAAAATATCTCACAGGGAGATCGAGCATTCAGAGGATTTAGAGCTTCTTGAAATTACAAGCCCAGCAAATTTTGATACCGAAGCGATGTAGTTTACCTTTTACTACTGGCTAACTTCAAAAACCAGACTGCTGTCATATCCGCTACTAGTTCTTTCTCCTGATTGAAAACTTCGACTAGTATTGTAGTCACGCCAAAAGGTTTTGACTTTGATTTGCGCGATGACCTGACTGTTACTATACAATGGATGGTATCATTTGGTCTGACAGGTTTAATCCAATTAACTTTGTCTAACCCTGGAGATCCCATTGAGCATTTCGAAATTTTTTGAGTATCTAAAATTAAGGTAAATGCAATCATTAGAGTTTGCCAGCCACTTGCTATAAGGCCACCATAATGGGACTGCCTTGCCAATTTTTCATCAATGTGAAAAGGTTGATAATCCCATTTTCCAGCGAATGAAATAATATCTTTTTTGGTGATTGTCTTTTTATTAGTTCTAAAGGAGTATCCTTCATGAAAGTCTTCAAAATACATAATTACCCAGTGATCATTGTTATAAAAATGAATTGAGAGTTGGATTTTTTTTGAACTCTGTCAAACTCTTTATTCCACTTTCTTAAAAACTAATCCCAAATTATTGACAGACTAATATTCATATTACAAACCGATGTCCATTTTCTCGCAACCATTTCCTTTTTGTTTGAAAGTCCTCACAGTAGTTTCCTACATAGTGCCAAAAATTCTTTGAATGATTAGGCTCAAAAATGTGACTCAACTCATGGATAATAAGATAGTCAATTATATGATCCGGAGCCATTATAATGCGCCAGTTGTAAGATATTTTATGATCTATGGTACAGGATCCCCATTTAGAAATGTAGTTCTTCACTTTCATTCCTCTAGGTTCGACCTTCATTATCTTTGCTAGCTCATTCGTTCTAATTTTTAAAACTTTAAACGCCTCTCTTAAATACCATTCTTCCAATAGTGTTTTAGTAGCTTTCATGGCTATAGGCCCATTATCCATTACGGTAACTATTAACTGGTCTTCTACAATTTTGACTGATTTTTCTTGCCCAGAAATTACAGACAATTTGTAAGCTTTGCCTCTAAAGTAAAATTTTTCGTTATCAATAAACTCCCTATTTCTTAAATTTTGTTCCTCAAAATTCATTATTGCTCTTTGCCTTATCCAGTTTTTTTTTCTCTGGATTAGCTCATCTAAGCTTTTTCTAGATACAAGCTTTGGTGCCTTTATGATCAGCTTGTTATCTTTAATCTGTAATGAAATTGTTTTTTTTCTTTTGGTTCGTTCAATCTGTATGTCTAAACTTAATGCGCCAATATTGACGCTTTCAGTTTCAGGTTTTTTGATAATCATGTTGAACGACTAAAGAAAGGCATAGACTATTTTAAAAGAGACATTTCCGTAGCGGATAAATTATGCACAATAATGGAATTAAGATTAATCATCTCGCTCACTTTTGGTCTGTAATACTCAATCCACTCGTTACTTTCATACACTGCCTTGTACAATTTCTTTTTTTGATCCTGACCTATAAACCGTCTAATCCAAACATATGTCGATCCTTTTTTCTCTGAATGCATTTTTCTTTCTCCACTTTCTTCGAAAAATTGATCGGAACTATTCATAATAAACGTTCCATTTATCTCCATTCCTCTTTCTTCTTGGAATGGAATTATCTCTTTATTCATAAACTCTACCCAATCAGACATTTTATTTGGATATACTTCGTAAATTCTTAGTTCGAAAAAAGGTTCCATTTATAAGTCTCCCTATCCATACATTAAACATCTTTTTTTAAGCTTTAACTTTAAAGCACTTTGTTATCTATGCTCAAGTCCTTTGGTTGATAAACAAAAATTTTTTTCTGGAATTAATTGAATTATGATCTACGTATCGGGTATCTGGTGGAGAAAAAATGAACGCAATCAAATGGCTGTTAGAAAATGAAAACTCCCCCTTCGTGTGGGGTGGACTGGGAATTTTTTTTATTATTGTGCTAATAGGGCTTTAATCTATTAATCAGATTGATACTTCGTTCATATATATATGACCATAGCAAATAATAACTCACATAATGTATTCTCTTATTCTAGAGAAGAAGCATTAAAAAGTTTTGAGAGCTTTTCTACCAACCAACTACCGTTTTACTCCAAGAGAAGGAACTATGATTTAGGTGACCCCCATAAGGGAGTGTCAAAGTTATCTCCATATCTGCGACGACGACTGATTTCAGAGAACGAAGTGTTGTCAATCGCTCTTAGAAAAAATTCTCTTTCATCTTTAGAAAAATTTATTCAAGAGATTTTCTGGAGAACATACTGGAGAGGCTGGTTAGAAATGCGTCCAGATGTTTACCGAGATTACGAAACTGGTCAAGATGAGACCATTTTACCAGGTAAAACCGGGATAAAATGCTTTGATCACTGGACTGACGAGCTCATAGAGACAGGATATCTGCATAATCATGCGAGAATGTGGTACGCGAGCATTTGGATCTTTACCCTTCGAAAAAGTTGGGTTTCTGGAGCAAATTTTTTTAAAGACTACCTAATCGATTGGTGCCCTGCTTCAAATACGCTAGGCTGGCGTTGGGTTGCCGGATTACAGACACAAGGGAAAATATATGTTGCAAAAGCCGACAACATAAAACTATTTACCAATAATAGATTTTTCCCAAACGGAGAGCTGAATGAAAGTCCTGTTTTTGAAGACCGGCTTTGGAAAACTTATGAGAAATCTTCTTACATACCCTATGAAAATCCTAATTTTTCTACTGGTAATGATATAGGGCTGGTTCTCAACAAGAATGATCTTACCCTAAATAACTATTTGAGCGAGAAGCAAATCAGATTTGAGGGCTGCATTTTTTATAATCCTAAATATCAGGAGAGCAAAAGCCTAGCAGTACAAAAATTTGAGAGCGGTTTAATAGAGCACCTCTCCCAAGAACTGAAAGACTTTTACTTCTGCCAGACCAAAAAATCTCTTGTGAGTTGGGCAAAAGGTAAAAAGTTAAGATACTTGATTTTCCCTTTTGAGACCGTAGGAAATAAATATTTCATGACTAGTGAGTTTATTAATGAACTTCGGTCCCAAAATATTGAACCCATTTTTTACATGCGAGATTGGGACAGTTCTGCCTTCCCATATGCAAGTAAAGGCTTTTTCCCTTTTAAAAAGAACATTTCTGATTTGTTGGTTCGCAATAGAGTCATTTAATAATATTAAAAATCAACCATGAACCGGCTTTTCTGTTTTGTTATAGAATTATACAGAACCATCTCGCCACTTCTTGGCACTTCATCCGTTAATTCCGTTATAACAACTTGATGAGTTACAAATAAAACAAGATCTGAAGGCTTAAGGGAGGCTAGTTTTTTGCGTAGTTTAGCCATCACCGTATCTTTCTTTTCGTGTCCTTCAAAAAAGGAATTTAATCCAGAGAAGGTTTCCCATTGACCTATGTCCAGTTCCTTAGCCGTATCAATGCACCGACACCATTCACTTGTTAATATCTCAGAGAATAGAAGGTTACTTTTTTTCAAGTAATCTCCTATTAATTGTGCTTGCAAACGACCTTTATTATTTAAGTTTCGTTGCGTACTGCAGTCCTCTTTTGTAAAGTCGGGTGGATCTCCAAAACCAGGTGCCAGCGCATGTCTAATAAATATAGTGTTTGCTGAGATACTTTTCTTAATGCTCTCTATTTCAGATTGAGCATAAGCTTCTGTTTGCAGAAGAAACATCAATAAAAAAAAATATGTTAGTAGCTTTTGCATTTTAAGGTTACCAAGTGCTATTGCGTGTGCATTCAATAACATCTGCCTTCTCATTCCTTATGCAATTATGAAATGGTGAAATTGATTTATAAAACAGTGACCCCACTAGATATAAAATAAAAATCGTGACGATTAATCTAATATAAAATCGTCGTTCCTTTAAATCTAACACGTTTTTATCGATCATGTCCCAGTGTCCAATTGGTAATTATAGAAAACTTATTTTTTGCTATTAATCAGTTTCTATAATCTATATCGTTTAGAAAAGAATTTAAATCAGAATACTTGTAATCTACAGATCCTGAGTGTTGTCTGTAGTCTTGGAGATTAAAATCATTTTCGATCCATACAGTTTTAATTCCCAACGATTTCGCTGGCTTAAGATTTTTTGCCGTATCTTCAATAAATATACTATTTCCTATTTCATTTGCACTAATATCAAAACTCTTCAGCATAATATCATAAGATTTTGGATCGGGTTTAGGTAAGTATCCCGTGGCCTTTATGTCTAGTATTTTTTCGAACTCAGTGGCTATCCCCATTGCCGATAAAATATTTTTCGCGTGATCTTGAGATGCATTTGTATAAATGAATTTTCGACCTCCCAAATTACTTAAATTTAACTTAAGTTGCTCATCGTATTTCAGTTCGGGATGAGATACATCGTGAATATAGTCAAGATATTCATCAGGAGCTATGCCATATTCTCTCATGAGTCCAGTTAAGGTTAGCCCATATTTTTTATACATATTACTTCTGACTAAATTAGCTTCTTCCCTTGTAATAGAGAGTGCTCTAATAATGTACTCCGTAATTCTGCTTGATATTTTAGAAAACAACGCAAGTTTTATATCATATACGGTATTGTCCAGATCAAAGATCCAGTTTGCAAAAGAATTACTACATATTTTTTTCACTTATTTTCCTAAACCAGAATGTTTATGCCTCTGCAGATTTGAGTTGCAGAATAATATTGTAAATCTCGTTTCAACCCTCTTCCTTTTTCAAGCATTTTAAGAAGTCAACGACCTCTTGATACTTTTCATCAGCAATATCTTTATAACTACAACCAAAACGTGTCTTCACTTTCAACGCCACATGGGCATAAGGATTTCTCCCACTAGGATGATTGGGATGATGTGGCAACTTTCCAATCAAGTCATCTCCTGTAATTTGAATTAGACGCCATATTTTCTCTTTATTTATTTTATTCAAAATCTTTATTAATGTGAGAACGATTCAAACTGGTGTATCGCCAGAAAATGTTATCCTATGCATTAATCTCCTTTTCCCGTGATAGTCGTTTATAGGATTATGAAGAGTACATCTATTGTCCCAGATCGCAACAGACCCTTTCTCCCATTTGAAGCGACACGTAAACTCAGACTTAATTTGATGTCTGAATAAAAACTCTAAAAGAGGCGTGCTCTCTTCTAAGGTCAAAGTTGAGAACTGTAAGGAGTGAGCTTCATTTATAAATAGCGCTTTTTCTTTGGTTTCGGGGTGTGTTCTAACTACCGGATGTACTGCCCTAAATTCATCGACTTCTTTCCGAGCCGAGGAGTGCTTCATTACATCTGATCTTGAAGCTACTACTTTCCCCTTCCCTGAGGTATTTATGATCTTCTGTTTGCTTAAGAATTCTTGCATACCATCTGATAAATGATCAAACGCCATACATTGATTTGAAAACTCTGTATCACCACCAAACTCGGGTACCTCAACCGCATATAACATTGTTGCTTTAGGTGGTTTCTGCTGATAGGTGGTATCACTATGCCAAACTCCACCAAAATTATTTACGTCGGTCTCTTTTTTTAAGATAGGTGTTATTTCGGGAAAATCCTGTAAGCCCTTAACAAAGGGATAGATAATAGGTTGTCCGAACATCCTGCCAAATCGAAGTTGAGTTTCTGGGTTTAGATCCTGGTCTTTGAAAAATATCACTTTATAGTCTAAAAAAGCTTTATATATTTCTGCAAACACTTCCTCTTGAAGAGCGTCCTTCAATTGCACTCCCGAAACTAGTGCTCCTAATGCACCTGATATTGGAGTAACCTCTATGTTTCTATAAACAGTTTGATTCATAACGTGGCGCTTACCATTAACAAGATTCTAAAGCTCTATTCTTAATTTATACTACAAAAAAGATGAGTAAAAGCTCCAAAAAATTTACCAATCAAATTTTTGAAGGCTAAATCGATTTTAGCGACTAGCTAATATTTATAAAGTTTTTTGAAAAAAAAAATTCATATATATATTGAAAGTACAAGTTCGCAAAAGTCGTGAAACAAACACGTGTTGTCAAAAGGTACTCTAATAATGACAAAGATTTATGTGGATGCTGATGCGTGTCCAGTTAAAAATGAAATAGAAAAGATAGCAACACGCCATGGTTTAGTCACTTATATGGTATGCAACGGAGGGATAAGACCTTCCCGTAATGCCCTCATAAAACTGGTTGTGGTAAATCAGGAAGCCGATGCTGCCGATAAATGGATTGTCGACCATATTGAAAAGACCGACATCTGCGTAACTAATGACATTCCACTAGCTGAACACTGTCTTAAAAAAGGTGCACAAGCAATAAAACCCAACGGAACAAGGTTTACTGCTGACAATATAGGGATGGCACTTGCCAATCGAGAGATAATGGAGAAAATACGGGAGCTGGGCGAAGTGACTTCTGGTCCCTCTCCTTTTAGTAAAACAGATCGGTCTAAATTTTTAAACTATATGGAAACAATTGTTCGCTCTGCTAGCAAGTTGTAAATTTATAAAAATCTTGCCGAGTAAACATATCACCTATTTGACTTAGCTACTCTAATCAATCTTTGGAGTACAGATTTTGCAACTCGAGACAGCTCTACTTGTTCAATATTGTCTAAATTATCAAAATTGTTACCAACTATTATTAAACCCAGCATTTCCATATTACCATGTGGAGTGCATTGATATAAGTATACTCCCGACAAGTCAAAAGTTATCCTATGACTGACATCTAAATCTGATTTTTTCTGGGAGTGCTTTCATGTTTGGCCCTGCAAGGAATTCAACATTGTGGCCCTTATTCTTCGGTAACCACTCTGTAGCGTCTCCAACATCGATGTTGGCAACTTCTATGCTGCAAGTATCATCCGCCGCGAAATCAATTTTAATTGTATCAGCAACCACAAAATTTAAAGATACTAAAGAATAAGTGATTATATAGAATATTAGCTTCATGCTTTACAGCTTTTTAAGCAACGCGTCGAATTTTTGTAACTTTGCGATTTAAAAAATCAACTCATCTGGAGTAATAAAAGACAAAGATCGCAACTATGAATACCATACTGATTAAGTATAAGAGAACAGATGCGAGATGAAGCATCTTAAACTTCTTTTCCGAACCAGTAAGACCTGTAATCATTAAATCACGCATCTTATTTATAAGCGGAGTTAAAAGATACGTATTTAATAAAAAGCCGACTGCTATAACTATTCCGGCTACCATTCCAAAAGAAAATTCAGCTAGTGCAAAGAATAAGAACATAGCCGTAGAGATTAAAAAACAAAAGTTGAACAGCCGTGGAAATATAAATCTTAGAAACTTTTTCGAATACTCTTCATCTAATGTTTTGAATACTGTCGGAGAAGTTACTACAATGAAGGACGTCATTACCCCCATGAGAAAAGCGTTTAGTAGTAATCCTATATTTCCGTACATTCACTGGACGTAGGTTAATAATTAAATAAATCAATATGAAAGATAGACTAATAACTCTTAAGTTCTAAGCACAAATTATTCAAAGTGTTGAACCAAATTTTTCGTTAGTGAACTAAATGACTACCATTTATTACTTTTTATTCTTACCCAAAAAAGAAGGCGGTTTCGCTTCATAGAAATCACGTAAAGCACATTTGCTCCTTTAAAAGATCTAATCATTTAAATATTTAAGGCATACGTCTAATATCGGTTTTGGTGGTTCTACAATTTTTCTTTTCTCTAAATCCAAAAATCCACCATTCGATGTGATTTTCACTACCAGCCGATTGTTGCTGTCTTGGATATTTAATAGCCTTACAATCTTTCTAACATCGTTTTTTATGGTGAACGTTAAATTAATCATCACTTTTTCACCCTCAAAGACTTCCTTTTTAAATTCCATATGAGTATCGAAAACAATTCCGCTAATGTTATATTGATTATAAAGCTTTAATAAACCTACTTGTTCACATATCTGCCAATACGCAAAGTTTGCAACAGTTAGGTAACCAACTTCTGAAACATGCCCATTTCTGTCAGTATGGTCACTAGTTAATTTCACAAAAACTCTATTTAAATTTGTTTGCAAATTATTTCCTCCAAAACAATCGAATAGTGATTAATCCAAAAAAATGACATTAGTTCATTTTTAAAACTATATCAAAATATTAGGTTATTTAACTTTCAATATAGTTAGGAAGGGTAATAATTATTTTTATCACTTTTTGCTCTTTAGAATGAATTTGACATCAGAGCAAAAAAACCAAAGACCCCCAGAAATATCAAGCCCCATATTAGTAATTGGACTATGAAACTTCGAGGATTTTGCTTCGCGATAAAAACAATTCCACCTGATAGCATCAAAAGTAGTAAAATATAAAAAACGATACTGGGATAGTCACTATACAAATTTTTCTGTCCCTATAACTTTATTCAGCCAATAAATTTTTCATTTTTTTAATAAATAGTTTTTTACCTTCAGCCACGTTTTTAATCCAATCGTCATGAGCATCCGTATCAGCATTGTCTGATATATATTTGAAACATCTAAACTTAACATCCTTCATGCAACAGATTTTGGCTATAGCATACGCCTCCATATCAACAAGATCAGTTTTCAATGTTGGTATCTGCGTTACGAAAGAGTCCCCGGTTCCACAGCTAAAACCAAAATTTCCAAGATCTATCTCTGCAATATCATCAAAGGGTGTTTGGCCAATCTTAAACCCTAATGATGTAGCGTCCATATCCCTTTGGAAGAAACGGGTCACTTCTACTAATCCCTTCAAATCTTCATTTAAGCTCCCAGCAGTACCATAGTTAATAATGTGTGTCGGAGAGTATTCTTTAATCACTTCAGATGTTTTAAAAGTCGCGTTAATCTTTCCAACACCCGTGTAATGAATATTAAAGTTCGGAAGATCTTTCTCTAGCAGTTCTTCTTTAACAGCTACAAGTATCAGAGTCCTGTTTTTTATCATCTCTTTCTTAATTATGTCGTTTTAACTAGATTAAGATCAACTTCAAGACATAATATATATTCTTATACGGAGCCTTTTCAACAATCATTTCATAGTCTCTATGAACTTCACAACCTTAAGTGAAAGGTTTTTACTCACAGCTTTTGGATTTGTAATTTCTTTGATACTGGAGTCAATTTCGAAAAAATTGTAAAAAGTGTAATCATCATAGCGGAACTTAGTTAGAAACGTATTTCTTACTCCATTTTCATCATCACAGACCGACATAAGTTCTCTAACTTTATTATCAGTACCAGATATGTTTCTTGCTCCTGTCATTACATCACCTCCACATAAAGATGAAAGATAACTCATATCACTTGGATCAGTCGATTTAAGATCTTTTACCTCTGGTTCATAAAGGTATTGCACACCCCCTATCAGTTTTCTGTCAAACGCTTCCCATAGAACTGTATTTTTGCTTGTGGACCCCGGTAAAATAGTTGGCACGTCAGCCTCCGGTATGAACCTAAACTTTTTTAAATTTAAATCCGTTATCATGGTTGTAACGGCCTGATATATCAAGCTATTGTCTATTGATTTTTTGCTAGCCTGGAGTGGTAGTTTATAATTGAAGTACTTCCTTGCACACTCATAACTCTCATCAAGCGCTTTGAATGTTCCGTCTAAATAAAAAGGAATATCACCAAGATACGATTTTATGGTTAAAAGCCTTCCTTTTTTAAACGCCCAAATTGCCTGAGCCATATCAGGTAAGGTCAGCCCAATTTGCTTATCGCTTATATACCTGGCTTTTGAATAAATTGGTTGTCGTCTATCAATTTGTAAAGTGAGAGGAAAATCTTTTATATCTTTGAAAATCGGTTCTGAATGCGCGAGAGAAACTGTAAGTGAGGAATTTGCGTTCACTGAAAATAGAAGTGTGTACCCACTCTTGTACTGTGTGCTTATTGCACAATGTGAAAATATACCTGTCTTATTGCTAGTGTAAGCATTCCCTTGCCAGTTTCCTGAATAAAATGCAGAGCCCTTAATCTGAGCACCAAATACTAGTGAGGGAAGCATAATTAAAATGATCAAGGTGAAATTTAATAAGTATTTTTTTATCATGTAAAGTCCTTTGGAAAAATGGTAACAAATGAAAAATATTTTTCCAGAAAAATGATTGACGTTTGGCACCAAACTAAAATTTTATGTTATTAGCGATTGGAATGTCTGACTGTTGCCATTTTTTGTCACGCAACCAAAAAGGTTTTTATTTTGACGAGCATAACTAAAAACATAATTTAAAAAAAATTTTAAACCTTAAACAAAGAAACTCTGAAACTAGACGAAAGTCTCTTATTCGACTAAATATTTTATAAATACAAGTCATGTGTTACTGCAAATCTTTCGAAGGCAACATTCTCGTCAAATCAATTAGTTCTTTTTTAAAAGTAATTCGTCTTCTATAGGGAAAAAGTGTGATGTTACATTTTTTAGAGAGTTGGCGGTCAAGTTTGACACGCCATATATTTCTGTCTCGTTGTTATGTAACATTCTTATCCGCTGGATAAGTATATCAAAATCCCCGTCACCTGATGCCAAAACGATAATATCTGACTTCCCAGCATATTCCATGATATCCACCGTTATTCCTACATCCCAATCACCCTTAGCAGACCCATCAGACCGACTTATGAAAGGTTTAAGCTTAACCTCAAACCCAATTGCTCTTAAAATGTTCTGAAACTGAATCTGCTTTTCGTTCCCTCTATCTGTGGTATAGGCAAACGCTCCAATAACTTGCCTCTGTCTGGTTGCTAATTTCCAGAATTTATTATAATCAAAATTGGAGTTAAATTGCTGCTTCGTTGTATAATAAATGTTCTGAACATCGACAAAAATGGAAACTTTTTTCATTGTAATGATTATATCAGAAACAAATTTCCACGACAGCATTTACTCGTTCACTCAAAAAGGAAAGCGGCCACAATAATCAATGCTTATTTTAAAGCGCTTGTATTAAGCTCAAAAGAAAATTAATCAATATCCTTGGCAACGGAGACATTATAGAGCGTGGTGAAGCGTGCAAGAAAATGAATTTTAAAGGAAATGACAAGGTATCTGTTGGAAACTTCACATATACGCTGAAGTAGAGAATTGTTTTATTAGTAAAGATTATTCACGTTTATTTATATGCTGTTAAAAAGTTAATGCCAAAGCTTTCTAATTCCTTTAATTTAGGGGTATGAAAAAGACCTTTGAAAGTTTTTTGGAAAAGTTGAAGCTCCATCATTAATCTCAAAGTTTTTTATTTGAAAACAATATTTAAATTGATAACTTTTAAGTGATTATGCAACAATTAGATACAGATCTAACTCGGAGAAGCATTAATGAAGCATTTTATGTGCACTCACACATTCCATTCGGAAGAAACGAAAAAAATATTCTTAAAAGCTCATTTTGGAAAGAAAAGCCGAGATTGGTTTAATGCAACCAATGATGAAGATAATGTTAAATGTGTCTCAACATGGATCGGAGAACAAGACTTCTGGTTTTGTCACTGGACTGCTGAGAGTGAAGATTTAATTCATAAAAAATTAGAGGATCTAAAAGGTGATAAGCTGTTCTATACATTGGCTCAACAAATGAAGAGTTTTATTACTCATACTGAGCCAAATAAAGATTTTATACCCGAACAATACTAATTTTTAAAATTTGAGATAGCTTAATTAAAACCACAATTTATTTGATTTGAAGACATTGGAAGGCATTTACAACAACTCTTTGGTTATTAATCAAGGGTCCATAATCTGTCACTATTTTTGCATTTTTTGCATAAAAGGTATCTACTTCGCTAA
>OZSS01000034.1_pt1 | contig 59929 bp, 68 predicted proteins | sample 1779911 | NCBI WGS metagenome assembly OZSS01 (sample SAMEA2603589, study PRJEB24840) | metagenome | biome: Water; feature: Photic zone; material: Seawater sample | place: Mediterranean Sea | collected 2013-11-12 | depth 10 m
AAATATCTCTTTTCTTTTACTATTTTTATTAACCTCGTATTTCAACTTCTTTTGGTCTATGTCGGTATTTATTTTTAGTAAGATAATTTCATTCATATCAGAAAAATAAATTTTTATAGTCATTTCTAATTGCTTTGGAAAAGAAAGATGTACAAAACCACTTTCCATGTCTAGGCGAGTTTTTATTAGCCCTGTTTTTTTGGAATTATTCCATTCTTTAATTGACAGTATTTTATAAATACTTGGTTTATCTTTTCTCTTATCCATTTATAATTTTACCTACACATGTACACGATAAAAATTTTTTTAAGTATATATCTTTTGATATCTTTTTCTTTAGATATTTTTAGCTCTAGCAATGAAAGCGTATATGTTAAAATTGATAACGTAAGAATAATTGGAAATCATAATAAATTATTTGGAGTTGAAGAGTACCTTGGTATTCCTTTTGCACAACCTCCAATAGATGATTTGCGATGGGAAAAACCTGTACCATGGGTTTCAAAGAAAAAATATATAAACGCAAAAAATTTTAAACCTGCATGTATGCAGACTCCTAGTATTGTTAATTGGTACAAAAGACTTGTAGAGACATTTGGATATGACCCAGATACTTTTGCTAGTCCTGAGTTCAGTGAAGATTGCTTGTATCTTAATATTTGGAAACCATCGAACTCAAAAAGAGATCTGCCTGTTATTGTTTACATTCATGGAGGTAGTAATGAAGCAGGATGGTCATATGAACCAAACTATAGGGGTTATAACATTGCTAATAAAGATGTGATCCTTGTTAGTATTCCATACAGATTAGGTATTTTTGGTTATTTTTCTCATCCAAAAATGCAACACAATAATCTTGCACTTTATGATCAAGTTTTAGCTTTGAATTGGATTCAAAACTATATAACTAATTTTGGTGGTGATCCCTCTAATGTGACAATAATGGGAGAGTCAGCTGGAGCAATGAGCATTGAATATCTTATGGTTTCACCTTTGTCAAAAAATACTTTTAGTAAAGCTATTCATCAAAGTGGGGGTGTACCATTGATTTATCCAACGCTAAAAACTGATGCACAAAATCAAGCAATAAAGTTTGAGAAATATTTTTTTAATGAATATACAGGCAATGTTTTAAACGAATTGAAGAAAATTGATTCAAATGAAATTTTAAAAGCTGTTGAGGAAGTATATTCTGAAGAGTTTTTTGATTTCGTGGAAGATGGCATAACTATTATTGAACCCCTTATGGAATCTTTTAAAAAAGGTAATATTCATTCCGTAGATCTAATAATTGGTGCAAATAACGATGAATGGTCTTTGTATCATGATGATAATGTTGATGTTAATAAGTGGCTTGATGAGGAAACCACACCAGAGCAAAAAGAAAAATTATTAAATTTATTCAAAGATATAGATGATCCCTTAAGAAAAATGGATCTTTTGCTTACATCTCAAAGCTACGTTTGTCCATCTCTAATTATTGCCAAAAGTGTGAAGAATAAAAACAGGCAAGCTTGGGTCTATCAATTTAACAGAGTTAGAGATAATGATTTAGCAAAAACATTTGGAGCTTATCATGGTGCAGAACTGCCATATGTATTCAATACTCATGATGAATGGCTGCCAACAAATAAAAAAGATATAGATCTTACAGATGATATTCAAGATTATTGGATAAGCTTTGCTAGATATGGCAATCCAAATTCTGATAGAACAAGCGAATGGCTACCTTATGATGCAAAAAATAAATATACGCAAATACTTGACGTGAAATCATATTCTGTAGAACATCCAAGTCAAAAAATTTGTGAGATAATGCAAATATATTAGATAGGGGCATAAATGTATAACGTAGTTTACATTGGACTTTGGTTAATCCTTAGTACCATCGTAATTCAATTTTTTGTAGTAACGTGGCTTCACAGAACTCAAAAAAGATATAAAGTCGGTTACATTGATCCTGAATTAGGTCAGGCATCTTTATTATTTAGAGCGCATAGAACATTTTGGAATTCGATAGAAAATATTATTCCGATGTTTGGCATGTCCCTCATTGCAATTCTTGCAGAATATGATCCTAAAAAACTTTCTATTTTAGTATGGTTGTATGCGATTATGAGAATCTTACACATGATAATTTATTACAAAATAGCTACTAAAAAAAATCCTAGTCTAAGGAGCATTCCATATCTTTTTGCATTCTTTACGAGCTTCTATTTGATGTGTGACTTAGGAATATATCTAATTTTTTAGATTTTTTTCCAAACCAATTTATCAATGAAGCCATTCTGATTTGCAGTTAACGTAAGCAAGTTATTATTTTCTGTAAATTTATATTCCCTAGACAGAGTTGTATTTATCCATTGAGGAAGATGGCTTGCTTTCAGGTGATGATGAACAGAAGACTCATCAGCTTCAAATGTTCCACTGTATGATACATAACCAGTAAAAGCCAAGAAATGACTTTCTAAATGGTCCATTTGAGTTTTATTCATTGAAAAATTAACTTTATCTTTTAATTTGTTTCTCAATTCCGCAATTTGCAAACGATCATCAGAAAGTTTTGGGCGATCTTTTTCTAGAAGAGTGGCTGACACCCAACCCTCAGGATGATATAAGAGAAAACCTTCAACATTTCCACCATAAGGTTTTGTACTTTTGCCATCTGGTTTCGTTACATTCCAGTCTGAAAGACTCCAAACGCCACAAAAAATATCTAAATTACTTTTAATTCCCAAAACCTCTCTCCAGTTAAAATATTTTAATACTAATTTAAATGCTCGATCAATAAAGTAGGAACATTATGTGTATGTGACTTTATGGTTGCAACCAATGTATTTTCCTTTATGCCTTTTTTAATTGAAGATACTTCAACTTGCTCTTTTTGTAATCGATTGCATGCTTTTTCTAAAGACTCGACCTCCCAAGCCAGTCCCCATAATGAATCTTTTGCAGGCTCTTCATTTTTGCTTTCGATAACCTCAATTGTTGTCTTGTTTACTCTAAAAAAAAGCATTCTCCTATTCCAGGACTCAATGACTTTGTCTAATGCAAGTCTTATTTTAAAAATGTCTCTGTAAATATTAATAAATCCATCTGCATCATTTGTATTAATGACAACATGATCTAATTTTGAGGCCATTTCAGGTTGAAATGCTTTTTGCATTGGAAGTTCTGCGCTTAGGTGTTGAATGATAAAAGAGAACATTCCTCTAGTAAGATCATCTGGCAAAAAAAGGTTTTTCCATACTCTTGTCTTATCATTATTAGAATTTTTTCCTTCTCCAAAAATTATTTCAGGGACACTAAAATTATTTTTCTTAAGTACATTTGAAAAATTATCCAAATTATCAGTTCCAAGTGATATGCCAATAAAACCCTCACCGTTTTCTTTAATATGTTGTTTTATGAAGTCTGCTCCCAAGCCATCTCCAGATGCAGCCAGAAGTTCTAAGTAAGTATTTTTAAAATTAAATAAGCAATTTGATGTTCCAAAGTCTTTATGCTCACCTTTCCATGAAGATGGTATACCTAAGATCTTAGTATAATTTGATTCTGCTTCTTCAAGATTTTCTACTGCTATTATTAGATGGTCTATAGAATTAATCATTTTCAACTATATCCATTGATCATTTTTTGCAGTCAAATCGTTTTTAATATCTCCAGTATTTATGATCCCTCTCGGTTCTATCAACATAATTTTAGCTTCTTCAGTGGCGTAAGGTTTATGTTTTTTTCCTTTTGGAACTACTATCATTTCGCCTGCATTCAATTCAACTATTTGATCCTCAAATTCAATATTTATTTTTCCCTCGACAACAATGAAAACCTCGTCTGTATCTTTATGTTTATGCCAAACAAATTCATCTTTTATTTTGACTAATTTAAATTGATAGTCATTCATTTCTGCAATGACTTTTGGTGACCAAGTTTCGTTAAATTCTTTGAATTTAGATTTTAAGTTTATTTTTTTCATAGGTGCTCTTTAAAATAATTGAGCAATAAATAGACTTATTCTTCGTGGCAAGAGCAGTCCAGTTCTTGACAAAGCTTGTGATTCATATAGTGGGCATATAAAACACATATTGATGCGATTAACGTAAGTGTCTTCTCGCCAGATTCACCAAGGATGCTTTCGCCTAGAACAGTTGACAAAATAAGCAAAGTCAATCCAATTAAACCTAATGGAAGAAAGGTGACCTTTTGATGATTTTTATAACCACTAAAAAAAGCAAACAAACTTACAGGCACGGCAATAGAAACAATTAATTTATGAATGACCTCGTTATCTATTGAAAATGATAAGAAACCTGAAGTTAAAATTAAAAAGGATGGAACAAAAAAACAGTGTATTACGCATGCAAATGACAAACTCATTGCAACTTTATCGGTATTTTGTTGTGTCTTAATCATAGGAACCACATAATACTTTGAGTTTTGTTTTAATGCTACCTAAATTAATTGTTTAATAAAGTAAAGGGTCCTAAAATAATAAGATTCCTAAAACTTCTCATAAATGATTAGTTTATTCCACCAATATAATTCTTTATTATTGGATTCATTGCTTTAATTTTTTCTTTAACTGCATCGGTGACTTTTCCCAAAACTGTCATACCTTCAATATTAAACATCTCACCAAATTTAACATTTACAGGAGTGCCTATTACTTTATTTGCAAGATCTTCCCATGCGACTGGATTTGCAAATACTTCAATTAGGGTTCCTGTTTTATTTGATTCATCAAGAAACCATTCAAACTTTATGAGCCCTTCATCGGCCTGACTATTCACAAAAGGACATTGCTCATTAAGAATAAACTCCTTTACTATGTCTATATCCTCAGAAAAAGACACATCAATAATTACAGTAGTCTGTTGATTGTTATTATTTAGATCCATTTAATTGTCTCCTCTTTAGTTTTCTTTATTACTGTTTATGCTACTAATAATAAACGCACCTTATATTAATGTGCCCAAAGTTATATGTTTTGAATAATATATCCTGAGATGAACTCGCCCAAGAAAGTAATTATTGTTATAAACAAACCCGCAATTAAGTAGAATTTATAAGATTTTAATTGCGCTTTGTGCTCCTTCCATCCAATTAACAAATATATAAGTCCCATAATGTATAAAGTTAATGTAGAGAAATAATTATCTATGTAAAGCAATAAGATAGAAACTACAAGCCCAACAAATGCAAAAATATGAAGAATTTTTATCATAAGAATATTATAAAATGGTTAGGACTTTTTGTTTGGATTCCATATCACCAAATTTTTAGTTTTAAGTCTATTTACAACTAGCTTATATCGTGATTGTTCTTCCTTCCATTCCTTTAACCATTTCTCACCGTCTCTTTCCGCATCAACAAAGATTGCATTGGTAAATGCTAAAGGTAAGATTACCGCAACGTGAATTACTATGCTTGCAACTGTATTATAGTTAAAGAACCCTAAATAATTCGCTGCCAAGAATCCAAAAAACACACTCCATACAGTGAACAAGACCAACATGAAGTATGTTTGAAGACTTGGATCAGGTATATATCTTAGTGGGTTATATCTCACATCCATAACTCTTCTCCAACCACTTACTAGGCTCATTACAATTCTTCTGAACAAACTAGGTTTTTTCATATTTGGTTCAATCATCTCTTTTCCTATAGAATCTTATAAACTCTTTGATAACATGCATCCCAACAGTAATCCATGTCACTACAATCAAGCTCCAAAATAAAAGTTCAATCATATGAATTATAAATCATTCCAAAACCTTGTGTTAAGACCCTTTGCTTTAATAAACAATTAATTTAGGTATTATTTGTTTTATCGCCTTAATAGTATAACGATCCAACGACCTAGATTTAAAATGTCAGCAAGCGCTGCCGACACATAAGTGAGTGCCGCTGCTCTTAGGATACTACTAACGGCTTTTTCGTTTGACTGCGATACGTAATTCCCTTCTCTTAATATAGGAAGTGCTTTAGAAAAACTTGCGTCAAATTCAATAGGCAGAGTTACAGCATGAATCACCATGCGAGCAACAAAACCAGATAACCCTAAGAATAGCAATAAAGAAAATGGCATTGGATGCCTAGTTATTATCCCGATCACTGGCGATAAAGAAATAATAACAGCACTCCAACGGGCCACCTTATCAACAATGGGTACCATCTTTGTTCTGGTAACCAGACGTTTATCACCTTGCTGATCCTGAATTGCATGTCCAACTTCATGAGCGGCAATAGCGATTGCGGTTAGAGATTTAGATTCATAATTTTGTGGCAGAAGCCTTACTTTTTTTTCAATTGGATCATAATGGTCTCCTAGCTTAGTTACTTCGACCTTCACATCTTTTAAAGAAAATCGCTTAATCAAATGATTTGCAAGCTCTGCCCCAGTGCCTGGCATTTCAGGCTTTTCTGCTGAATACTTCTTCATAACCAACTTCACCCACAAAGATGGTCCAAATATCAGCGCTAGAACTATGAGCGCACCCGCCACTAAAATCATGTTTTATCTTCCTTAAAAATTATTCTTTATTTTGTTCCATTACACAGCAAAAGATTGTATTTCAAATCACTTTCATTATCTTAATATTAGGTTATCAGCTTCGGTATTATTCCTAGTTGAGCAAGAATACCAAAGATAATTAACAATATAATGCTAGAGAGTATTTTAAGATTCTTTTTTAGAATCCATTCAAATGAGTTTTCTATAAATATTCTTATCAAATCATCCGCTCTACCCATCAATTTAATGGCTTTTCTAGTCCACTTGTCAGTTACATCAATTAATATTAAAGAAAATGCTGCAATAATTAGCCATACAACACCATTTAAGATCATATCAATAATCCAACCAACTACCACCCAATTTATTTCCATTATTACTAAAAACTACTCAACAGTGACTGAGTGTTTTCGAACAGAGAATAAGATTTTCGTCATTTTTAAACTTTTTGTGAAATGTTTTGTAAAACTCTATGTATTTTTTGTCCATTTCTAAAATTATACAAAATATATTAATTAATAGACTCTTAATAGACTCTATGTTATTATACCCCCTATGGGTATAAAAATTATTATTTTACTGATCATATCATTTGGACTAGATGCAAGACCTATTTCTTACTCTGGTGGTTCAACCATAATGTCCTTTTCAGATAATATAAAAGATTCTCTCTACTATCATTATTCACCATCATATAAATACTCAGTTGGGATTGAAAATATAAGAGATAAATATTTTAATGATAATTATTCTTATGTAAGATTTACATACTTATTGAATAGAAAAAATACTGAAAACTCTCAAAGAAATTTGTATCTTCAATCTGGTATAAGTTCAGAAGGTTTTAATAAATTTTTTTATGGTATGCATGGGGATTGGGAAACAAGAAGATTGTTTGTTGGTTTTGGATTAAAGGAAACAAAAAGGAAGATTCATGACTATTCAGAACAATACTATCAAATAGGAGTGGCGCCTTATCTTGGAGATTATGGTGACTTGCACACATGGATAATGATAAAAGCGAAAGAAAATTCACTAGAGAATAAATGGTCAACTTACCCCGTATTAAAGTTTTTTAAAGGAAATGTTCTTGCGGAATTTGGATATGGCGAAAAAACTGAATGGGATGTTCATTTAATGTATAGATTTTAGGAGAAAAATATGAAAAAAATATTATTACTACTGGTTTTCACTTCAATGACATGGGGAGAAAATCCTCATGATCACATGCATGATTCTCATGAAGGACATCTGCATGAAGAGTTAGTAGATGGTAAGAAATTAGAAGTTGACCCTGATAGGTTTGATAAATTCATTATGGATCTTAAAGATTCTCAAATTGCAGTCGTGAATGTTAAAGGTATGGTATGTGATTTTTGTGCTAGAGGTATTGAAAAAACATTTAAAAAAGACACTAATGTAAAAAAAATAGACGTTGATCTGAGTAAAGGAAAAGTTTTAATTGCATACAATGTTGCTTATGAAATAATCTTTGATGATATCAAGGAAAAAATTCTAATAAACGGACAAAATGCAATTGATATGCAGGTTATTAATCTGTAAAAACTATGCAAGATAAATCTGCAAATTTTTTATCCTTGTTTGCCTCATCATCAACTTTAATATGTTGTGCACTTCCTTCATTATTTGTCGTAATTGGTGCAGGTGCTTCTTTTGCAAATTTAATAACAGTTTTTCCATTTCTTATTGTCTTATCTCAATATAAGTTATACATAACAATGTTTGCGTTAGTGATGATCATTTTTGCTGGGTATGTGAATTATAAAACTTATTATATGCCTTGCCCCGCAGATCCTGAGTTAGGAAGGTTATGTATGCAAACTAGAAAAAAATCAAGATACATTTATTACATTTCAATTGTATTGTTTATTTTTGCTACAATATTTACTTACATAATTCCAAAATTCTTATGAAACATCCATGCCATAAAGAAGAAATTCCTAGTCTTAAAAGAGTTGAGGGTCAGGTTCGTGGAATTGCTAAAATGATTGATGAAGACAAGTATTGCATTGATATACTCAATCAAATCAAGGCGGTTAAAAATGCTATTACGAGTGTTGAAGGAAGAATATTAAAAAAACATATGAAAGAATGTGTTAAAGAAGCATTAAGTGATGAAAAGGGTTTTGACGATAAGGTTGAGGAAGTGCTAAAAACCCTAAGAAGGTAACTAATTCTCTGTTCAAATCTACTCCACCGTGACTGACTTCGCTAAATTTCTGGGTTTATCAACATCGGTGCCCTTTAAAAGAGCTGTATAGTACGAAATAAGTTGCAACGGCACCACACATATTATTGGATTAAGCAAATCTAAAGTTTTAGGAATTTTTATGTGGCCGCCTTCTTTGGCGATTTTAGTTCTCCCCAAAGGACCTATAGTTATAACTTTGCCTTTCCTGGCAGCAACCTCTTCAATATTTGATTGAATCTTGTTGAGGTGTTCGTTATCTGGCACCAAAGCTATTACCGGCATATCTTTATCGATCAATGCTAGAGGACCATGTTTAAGTTCACCTGCAGGGTAAGCTTCCGCATGAATATATGTGATTTCTTTAAGCTTCAGAGCACCCTCACGAGCAATAGGAAAATACAAACCCCGACCTAAAAATAATGCGCTATTTCGTTTAAATAAAAGTTTCGCTGTGGTTTGATAAGTCTCTAACATTTTTAGTGTTGCTCCAACATGCTTTGGCAGGTCTTTTAGTGCATTAACAATTTTTTTTCTTGCCGAAGGAAGTCTCTTATGTTCGCGCATAAGGGTAAGCAGCAGTAAATTTAAGCATGCAAGCTGGGTGACGAAAGCTTTGGTTGAAGCTACACCAATTTCAGGACCAGCATTAGTTAGAAGCGTAAAATCAGACTCTCTGCACAAAGAACTGTTTGCGACATTAGAAATAGTTAAGGTTACAGGATTGCCAGTTTTTTTTGCAAACTTCAATGATGAAAGTGTGTCTGCTGTTTCTCCTGACTGGGAAATAGTTACAAGTAAAGTATTCTTCGATTTCACTGGTTCTTGGTATTTGTATTCAGAGCCATAGTCGACCCTGCAATTAACTCCCAAGAATTTATGCGACCAATACTCAAAAATTCTACCAGCATGAAAGCTCGTGCCACATGCAATAATTTGAATATTAGCAACATCTTTAACTGCAGCCTCAAAACCAGCTCCAAAGATTCCCTCTTGTGTTTCATTTTTGCCAAGCCGGCCCTCGAGTGAATTTTCAATAGCCTTCGGTTGCTCAAAGATTTCTTTTTCCATGAAGTGACTATATCCAGTTAAATCGTTGCTGTATGAATGTGAATCAATTTCTTGTGTTTTAAGTTTTGCTGTGAGACCGTTTGAATTTACAACTTGAACTTGCTCTTTCTCCAGAAAACATATCTGGCCATCTTCCATAAATTTAAATTTATTGGTTGCTGGAGCAAGTGCCATAATGTCAGAAGCAAGAAAATTTTCATTGTAACCCTGACCAATTACAAGAGGACTTTGATTTCTAGCTCCAATAATTAAATCCGGGATGTCTTTATCCATTATCCCAAGAGCATAAGACCCTTGAAGCTTAGATATTGCCTTCAGACTTGCTGACTCAAAATCTAAACCTTTCTCCATAAAAAAATGCACCAAATGAGCAATGGTTTCAGTATCAGTGGCGGAAATAAATTTATAGCCCTCTGATTCCAGCTTGTCGCGCAAGTTGTTGTGGTTCTCAATAATTCCATTATGTACCACATATATTTTGTTTTTGGAAAATTGTGGGTGCGCATTTTTTTCAGAGGGCACACCATGTGTCGCCCATCTGGTATGAGCTATAGCTTGGTTAGTCTCGATACCTTTAAGGGATGCTTTTTTAACTAAATCAGCAACTCGACCTTGATTTTTTACAACTGTCACCGATTTTTTTGAGCTGTAAGCTAAGCCTGCAGAATCATAGCCTCTATACTCAAGTCTTGACAGCCCCTCAGTAAGTATGGGCAGAACATTTCGTTTTGATATCCCACAAACAATGCCGCACATTACTTTTTCTTCCAGTTTTTCTTAGTAGATTGCTTGGATCGACCAAAGGCCAACGAGCCGGAAGGTACATTTGAAGTAATAGCAGAGCCAGCAGCAATATAGGCTTTTTTGCCAATAGCTATCGGAGCTATTAAAGACGAGTTTGAACCAACAAAAACATCATCACCGACTTTGGTTTTGTGCTTTTTCTCTCCATCATAGTTGCAGGTGATTGTACCTGCTCCAATATTTACTTTTTTTCCAAGTGACGCGTCGCCTAGATAAGTATGATGGTTTGCTTTTGTCCCCGCACCAAGATTGGAATTTTTAATTTCCACAAAATTACCAATCTTTGCATTCTCACCAAGCACTACTCCATCTCTTAGTCTTGCAAAAGGACCAACTATTACATTTTTCAAAATTTTAGTGCTCTCGATCGAGCAAAAATCTTTAATCTCTGAATTCTTAGAGATTTTTGTATCTGATATAGAAACATTTGAACCTATAGTCACATTATCTCCAAGTGTAACCTTGCCCTTGAACACAACATTCTGCCCAATAGTCACATCTAGTCCAGTTCGTAAATCGCCCTCGATATAACAAGTCTCCTGATCTTTAAAAAATACCCCTTTATTAGTGAGCCTATCAAGATTTAGCTTATTTAATGCTTTGTATAAATTGGAAAGCTCGGCTTTAGTATTTGCCCCCATTACTTCTTTGTGGTCCGCTAAGACCGATCCTATTTTCGAATTTCTTGCACTTGTAAATTGGACTAAATCCGTAAGGTAATATTCGCCTTTAACATTATTTCTAACAAAACTGTTTACCCCTCTTTTGAGGTGTCCATTTTCTACGATCATAATGCCGCTGAATATTTCTTTAATACGCTTTTCTTCTCTAGAGGCGTCCGCTTGTTCTCTAATCAACAATGGTTGCTTCTTCATATTTCTGATAATCCTCCCATATCCAAGGGGGTTTTCCATTACCGCAGTGAGAATTGATAATTTCTTCCGTGCAGATACCCTTAAAAGTCTTTTCAAAGTCAGTTTTGAGACTATAGGGACGTCTGAATATAGGATTAATGTCTTTCCTTTATCAGGAATATACGGAGTAGCCTGCTTTACTGCATGTCCAGTACCAAGCCTCTCTTTCTGTTCGCAGAAAATAAAATTTTCTTGATTGTTATCAATCAGATATTTCTTTACTTCATCTTTTTTGTAGCCAGTAACAACAATAATCTTTTCAGGCTTCAGCTCTTTTGATGTATTAAGGATATGCTGAATCATCGGATGATCACCAAGTTTTACTAGTGGTTTTGGAAGGTTGGTTTTCATCCTCTTGCCTTCCCCTGCAGCAAGAAGCACAATGCTTAATCCCATTCTGAGATTTTACTGGTTTTTTAAAAGACTTAAACTACTTTTTAAGTTTTATATTCTTTTTAAGGGCCTGAATAGCCCTTAACTGTGACAAAGATTGGGTAAGCTGGCTTGACGCTTCAGCAAAATCTTTTTGATCTTTTTTGTCTTTAAGAAGTTTTTCTGCTTCCTCTTTGGCTTTAAGAATTTTTGCTTCATCAAGATCATCAGCTCTTTGAGCTGAATCAACTAAAATTGTGATGTTGTTTGGTTGTACCTCAGCAAAACCACCATTTGTGAAAAAGACTTCTTCATTATCGTCCCTGATCATTCGTACAGCGCCAGGCTTCAGAATTGCTAAAAGCGGTGAATGCCCTTTAACAATTCCCAATTGACCATCCTTGCCATCCATAACAACCATGTTTGCTTGACCCTCATAAAGAGTAGTTTCTTGAGAAATAAAACTTATGTTAATCACTTTTTATAGTTTTTGCTTTTTCTAGGACTTCATCAATTGAGCCAACCATATAGAATGCTTGCTCTGGAACCTCATCATGCACTCCATCCAATATTTCTTTAAAACCTTGAATAGTATCCTTAACAGAAACGTATTTCCCTGGAGAACCTGTAAAAACCTCTGCAACAAAAAATGGTTGAGACAGAAACTTTTCAACTTTTCTTGCCCTAGAAACAGTATTTTTGTCATTGTCAGATAATTCATCCATACCAAGTATGGCAATAATATCTTTAAGCTCTTTATATCTTTGTAAAACTCCTTGAACTCTTTGAGCAACCTCGTAATGTTCCTGTCCGATAACTAGTGGGTCAAGCTGTCTTGAAGTTGAATCAAGTGGATCCACAGCAGGGTAAATTCCAAGCTCAGCTATTCTTCTTGAAAGCACTACAGTTGCATCAAGGTGGGCAAATGTAGTGGCTGGTGATGGGTCGGTTAAATCGTCTGCCGGAACATATACAGCTTGTATTGAGGTAATTGATCCTGTTTTTGTTGATGTAATTCTCTCTTGTAGTGCTCCCATCTCTTCTGCAAGAGTAGGTTGGTAACCTACAGCTGATGGCATTCGTCCAAGCAGCGCAGAAACTTCAACGCCTGCCAAGGTGTATCTGTATATATTATCAACGAAAAGCAATACATCGCGACCTTCATCTCTAAACTGTTCAGCCATAGTAAGGCCTGTTAATGCAACTCTAAGCCTATTCCCTGGTGGCTCATTCATCTGTCCATAAACTAAGGAAACTTTATCAATCACTTTTGAGTCAGTCATCTCGTGGTAAAAGTCATTTCCTTCTCGTGTTCTTTCACCAACACCTGCGAACACCGAGTAGCCTGAGTGTTCAATAGCAATATTTCTGATAAGTTCCATCATATTTACTGTTTTTCCAACACCAGCACCACCAAATAGACCTACCTTGCCTCCCTTAGCAAAAGGACAGACAAGATCAATAACTTTTATACCTGTTTCAAGAATTTCATTTGAGTCTGATAGGTCTACGTATGCTGGTGGCTTTCTATGTATTGGTAGTTTTGAAGAAGCATCTATATCTCCTTTCATATCAATTGGATCACCAAGAACATTCATTATTCTACCCAGCGTTCCCTCTCCTACAGGCACAGTAATTGGAGCTTTTGTATTAATAACATTAAGCCCACGTTTTAAACCCTCAGTTGTTCCCATAGCCACGGTCCTAACTACACCATCACCAAGTTGTTGTTGTGTTTCAAGAACCAAATTATTGTCATTTACGACTAGTGCATCATAGATATTTGGAATATTTTCTTTATCGAACTCAACGTCGATAACAGCTCCAATAATTTGTTTAATTATGCCATTTTCACTCATCATATCTCCTTTTATATTGCTGCTGCTCCACCAACAATTTCAGAAAGCTCTTGTGTAATAGAAGCTTGTCTTGCATTGTTATAGAGAAGTTGCAGTTCTTTAATTATCTCTTCTGCATTTTCGGAAGCATTTTTCATAGCAATCATCTTAGCTGCTTGCTCACATGCATTGTTCTCAATAACTGCCTGATAAATTTGTGTCTCTATATACCTTTTAAGCAAGAGATCTAAAATTTCTTTTGAACTTGGTTCATAAATATAATCCCAGACTTTTTTATTGGCATCTTTTCCATCTATGCTTGCAATAGGAAGAATTCTTTTTTCAAATGGGCTTTGTGACATTGTATTTATAAATTCATTTGCGTATAAATAAACATTTCCTATTTCACCCTCTTCAAACTCATTAATTGCAATTTGTGCAGCACTAAGCACATCCTCCGCAAAGGGAATATCGCCAAGCTTGGCTGCTGATCCAATAACTTCGACATCTTTAAGTCGTGAGAATACGTCTGCAGATTTTTTTCCGAAAAGAAATACTTTTACTTTTCTGCCATGACTATTTCTTTCTTGCATATTCCTTAAGACAAGTTTAAATAAATTTGTATTGAGACCGCCGCATAAACCTTTATCAGTGCCAACAACTATGTATATATCTGTGTTGTGTTCTTTTTGGTTAAAAAATGGATGTCTATATTCTGAGCTTGCCCCCGATAGGCTATCTATAAGTTCGATGATTTTTTTTGAATAGGGTTTGCCTCTACTCATCGCATCTTGCGTCTTCTTCATTTTGCTTGAGGCCACCAGTTCCATTGCTGAAGTGATCTTTTTCGTACTCTGGACACTTCCAATTTTTTTTCGAATCTCTTTAGTTTGTGCCATCTACCAAGAGCCCTCTTTAATAAATCCATCTAATACTTTTTTGTAGTCTTTCTCTAGCCCCTCATTCCAATCGCCTGACTCGTTAACAGTTTCCCAAACTTTCTTATGTTTAGTTTTAAAATAGGCACGAAGATTTTCCTCAAAAGATTGCATCTTTTCTTTTTCAATCCCAAGAAGATATTTGTTTTCAATGGCAAAGAGTACAATTGATATACATGCAACCGACCTAGGTGAAAATTGTGTTTGCTTAAATAGCTCAGTAATTCTTTGGCCATTTTCAAGCTGCTCTTTAGTTGCATCATCTAAATCGGAAGCAAATTGAGAGAAAGACTCCAGCTCCCTAAATTGCGCTAAGGCAAGCTTTACTCCGCCACCCAACTTTTTAATTATTTTTGTTTGTGCAGCACCACCAACTCTCGAGACGGATATCCCTACGTTAATTGCTGGCCTTATACCAGAATTGAACAAATCAGTTTCAAGGAATATTTGTCCATCGGTTATAGATATGACGTTTGTTGGAATAAATGCAGATACATCGCTGGCTTGAGTTTCAATAATTGGAAGAGCTGTTAGCGATCCTGTTTGCCCTTTAATTTTGCCATCTGTAAATCTCTCTACATATTCAGCATTTACTCTTGCTGCTCTTTCAAGCAACCTTGAGTGAAGGTAAAAAATATCGCCAGGAAAGGCTTCTCGTCCTGGTGGTCTTTTTAAAAGTAGTGAGATCTGTCTGTAGGCAACGGCATGCTTTGATAAATCATCATATATTATAAGCGCATCTTGCCCTCTATCTCGAAAAAATTCTCCCATTGTACAACCTGAGTAAGGCGCAAGAAATTGTAGAGACGCGTTCTCTGCTGCAGATGCTGAAACAACAATTGTATTTTTTAATGCACCTGCCTCTTCAAGTTGTCTGACCACAGTAGCTACTGTTGACTGTTTTTGCCCAATTGCCACATAGACACAGGTAATGCCTGAATTTTTTTGGTGAATAATGGTATCTACAGCAATTGCTGTTTTTCCGGTTTGTCTGTCACCAATTATCAATTCTCTTTGCCCTCTTCCTATTGGCACCATAACGTCAATCGATTTTATACCTGTCTGAACAGGTTGGTCGACAGACTGTCTGTCAATAACACCAGGAGCAACAACTTCTATTGGGGAATTCATTTCAGATTTAATCTCACCTTTGCCATCGATGGGCCTGCCTAGAGCATCTATTACTCTTCCTTTTAAAGCATCGCCAACTGGAACCTCTAGAATTCTACCTGTTGTTTTAACCTTTTGGCCCTCTTTGACATGGCCATAATCACCCAAAATAACAGCTCCGACGCTGTCATTTTCAAGGTTTAGAGCCAATCCAAATGTACCCTCGCCAAAATCTAAAAGCTCTCCATACATGGCATCTTCCAATCCATAAATCTGGACAATACCGTCGGCAGTTGTTAGAACCTCACCAACATTTGACTCCGTATTTGCGCCTTTGAAACCCTCAATTTTCTTCTTTATAATGCTGGATATTTCCGATGGATTGATCTTAGTAGACATACTTTCTCCTTAATTAATTAAGGCCTCCTTAAGGCCGTCAAATTTATTATTTATGCTCAAATCTATTTCGTTATCGCGGTATTTTATGACAATACCGCCTATCATGTTTGGCTTATAATCATATTCAATTGGTGTATTTTTGCCGTAATTTTCGGTAATGAAATTTTCAATCTCATTTTTTATTTCTTCATCGATTTCAACCTTAAGTGTAACTTTTGCAGGAGTCTTATCTAGAAACTTCAGTGCATAGTCTGGGAAGAATTTTATAACGTCAGGCAAAATATCAAGCCTTGAATTTGCAGCTAAAGTCTTTGCGAAAGACTGCAGCTCCAAATTATCTGCAAAAATTTCAAGCGCTGCATCAAGCTTGTCCTGATATTTAACAGTTTTATTTTTAAAAAAATCTCTGGTGTTCACATCCATATTTGAGTGCATTTCCCTCAAAGTATCTGCACAAAATAACACTTGCTCCTTTTGCAGCGAATTAATTAAGCCCCTCGCGTATATTTCTAATAGCCTGTTCATTTTCTAAAATCGTCTAAACTTTTTTGAACAACCTCTTTGTGCTCATTTTCTGAAACATCTTTAGAAATAATTTTTTTGACTGCGGACATTACGCTCGATGCAAACTCTTTTTCAAGGGTTTTTCTGGCATTGACAACCTCTTTATCTATTTCTGTTTGTGCAGAATTAATAATTCTGTCCTTTTCCTCAGAAGCCTTTGCTTTTGATTCTTCAATAACTTTTTCAGATTGAGATTTAGCAGTGTCAATAATCACCTTTGCCTCAGACTTTGCATCCTTAATTAATTTTTCACTTTGCTCTTCTGCAAGTATTATTTTTTTTGCACTTTCCTCTGAGTCTTTAAGGCCCTGTTCAATCTTATTAGCTCTTTCTTCCATAGCCGCAAGAAGAGGGGGCCAAACAAATTTCCAACAAAACCAAACAAATAGCCCAAAGGCTATCATCTGACCTATAAGAGTGGCATTTAAATCCATTTTTTAAGCGACAAATAATACATAAAAAGCCAGCCCAACTGATATCATTGGAACAGCATCAACCAAACCTATACCTAAAAAGTATGTTGGTCTTAATTGATCTTCAAGTTCAGGTTGCCGAGCAATTGATTCAATTAGTTTTGAACTCAAAACACCCGCTCCTACGCCTGCGCCAATTGCAGCCAAACCAAACATTAGTCCTGCTGCTATAAATTTCATTCCCTCTACTTCCATATCACAACCTCCTTAATGTTGTTCAAATTTTTCATGTGCCATATTCATATAGACCACTGTAAGCATCATGAAAATAAATGCCTGCAGAACTACAATCAAAATATGGAATATTGCCCAAACTAGGCTTAATATTGTTCCAAAAATACCTATCATAATTCCTGAGAATGTTAATTGCCATGCAACCATTCCGGCTATCAATAGAAAAATCATTTCGCCCGCATATAAATTTCCATATAGCCTTAAAGCTAATGATAAAGGCTTTGCCAACATATCTATAACTTCGACAAATAAATTTGCTGGTAACATCCAAGGACCAAAGGGGTGTAAGGTAATTGATTTAATAAAACCTACAAAACCTTTAGATCGTATACTAAAAAATAGATAAAGGATGAAGACCGATAAAGCTAATGACGCTGTTAAATTTAAATCAGTTGTTGGGACTACTTTGAGATATGGAACTCCTAAAAGTTCAGCAGGGTATGGTATTAGATCAACTGGAACAAGGTCCATCAAATTCATCAACAACACCCAAGAAAATATTGTAAGTGCCATTGGAGCAATCAATGAATTCTTTGCTGTTTTAAATGTGCTTTTGACCGTGTCGTTAATAAAGTCAATCAACAGCTCGACAAACAACTGAAGTTTCGAAGGTTTTGTGAGTGAAAAACTTCGAGCGGCCCTAGCAAACACAAAAAGAAATGCGCCCCCTAGGAGTAAAGAAAAAAACAGAGTATCAATATGGAAAGCCCAGAAACCCATCTCTGCTACTTCAGCTTTTCCTTTCGCTATTGTCCAAGTGTCATTTTCAAGGACTGTGGTACTACCATCTGCAAGCTTGCGTTCGTAGCCCTCTGGTAATTTACCATACACCAAATTTTGAAGATGGTGTTCTAAATATTCTTGAAATGTTCGTTCTGAGCTGGGTGCTGCCATTAGTGCGATAATTTTAATTTAATTTAGGGTTTGTTAGTAGTGTTAGAGTGAAATTTTTTCAATAATTCCATCTAACTCGTCGTATGAATAATATTTAATGAGCAGTCTCCCTTTACCGTCCTTATCATCTATTATGACTTTGGAGCCTAACTTTGAGCTTAATGCCGACTCCAGATTCAGCTCATCGCGTGTCTTGCTCTGTTTTTTTGTAATAAAAGGTTGTTTAGAGTGGAGCATTTTCTCAAGATCTCGAATAGAGAGATTTTGTTTAAGAATTTCATTCAACATGCTCTCCGCTTTTGTTGGCTCTAAGCCAAGGAGCACTTTGGCATGGCCCTCGCTTATGTTTCCTTTTTTTAATTCTGTTTGTGCTTTGGTGGATAAGGACAACAACCTTAATGAATTTGCTATGGAGCTTCTCGGTTTCCCAACTTTTTTTGCCATTTCTTCTTGTGTGTAACCAAACTCGTTTTTCAACCTTTGATAACCCATAGAAACATCTATAGGATTTAGGTCCTCTCTTTGCACATTCTCCAAGATTGCTATTTCAAGTGATTGAACATTTGAAACATCAACTACAACGGCTGGTATCTTTTTCAAACCGGCCAGCTTTGCCGCCCTTAACCTTCTTTCTCCTGCAATTAACTCAAAACCTTTATTGAGACCTCTAACAAGTATTGGCTGCACAACACCATGCTCTTTTATTGATTCTGAAAGTTGTGAAAGAGCTTTTTCATCAAACTCTGTGCGGGGTTGAAACTGGTTGGCTTTAATTGTTGAAATTAAAATCTCATTACTTTCCTGATTGGGTTTATTCTTTGATGTTGATGTTTTTGTAGGTTGGGAGGTAGTGTCTCCAAGCAAAGCTTCGAGGCCTTTATTTAGCGATGTTTTTTTTGCCATTTTCAAATTTTCTTATAAATTCTCCAGAAAGACTTAAGAAAGCCTCTGCACCTAATGATTTTATATCATAATCTACTATAGATTGGCCATAGCTTGGCGCCTCTGCAAGTCTTACGTTTCTTGGAATAATTGTATTGAGCAATAGTTTTTTAAAATGTTTTTCTAGCTGCTCCGAAACTTCTCTGGTGAGACGGTTTCTCCAATCAGCCATGGTTCTAAGGATTGCAACAACCTCAATCCTCAAACCCCTTGCTGTGTTTAGTTGTTCAATTGTGTTTTTTAGAGTTACTAGGCCTTCCAAAGCATAATACTCACACTGAACTGGCACCAAAACCATTCCCGAATACTCCATAGCATTAATTGTCAACAAGTTTAGGGATGGTGGGCAATCAAAAAAGATATAATCATAGTTCTTTTCTATTACCTTTAAATTGTTCGAAAAAAACTTTTCTCTGTGCTGGCTCCTTTCGATCTGCTTTTCTGTTGCAACGAGATTTTGATTTCCAGGAATAATTTTATAGCCGCCTTGTGCATCGATGATAAAGTTTTCTATTTTTTTGTCGCTCTCAAAAAACTCAAACAATGACAAACAACCAGAACCAGAAAGCCCTGCTGCTGAAGTTGCGTTTGCTTGTGGATCTACATCAACAAGCAAAACACTTCGGTTTGTTTTTGAGAGGCTTGCTGCAAGATTTACTGCGGTGGTAGTTTTGCCCACCCCACCTTTTTGATTAGTTATTGCAATCTTTACTGCCATATATTTCTAAAGCCAACATTGGTCCTGTTGGGGCCTTATATCTGTTTATATTGTAATCATATATCAGGGGGGATGCTGCATGTAATTCTTGTTTAGCTTTAGCATCATCTTTTTTTAAAAAAACAAGCCTTTCTACATTGTCTAGTGCATTCGTCAGCTTCAGAGCTTTTCTAATTTCACCAAAGGCTTTAAAAACAAGTGTATGTTGCTTTGAAAGCCTTATATCTTCAATTCTGGTGTGTGTTGGTAAGACATTTTCAATGCCATGTTTGTTTAGAACAAATTTTTGAAAGTTTATTTTTTTTAGATTTGAGTCTGCCGACAAAACAAACAATGAGGGGTTTATAATAGCCCAAACGATGCCAGGCAAGCCAGCTCCAGAACCACAATCTACTACCCGTAACCCAACTTTATCCTTAATGGTCTCGTAGGCTTTGACGCAATCTAAGACCTGTTGTTTGAAAAATAATTCTGGGTCTTTGTATCCTGTAAGGTTGTGCTTTCTGTTTCTCTCAACAACCATGCTCGAAAAATCTTGGAGCTGGCTAGTTGTTTGCTTAGATAGCATTAAGTTTGCTTAAGTGTATTGTGATGGCATTTATTGCTGCCGGGGTTATGCCTTCAACAAATGAAGCATCACGCAAATTGTTTGGTTTGTGTTTGTTTAGCTTTTCCTTGAGTTCTCCTGATAGACCCACCACCTCCTCAAAGTCATAGATTAAACCCAAATCATATTCTTCAAGGCTTTTCATTTTTGAGATTTCCCTCTGTTGTTTTTCAACATAACCTTCATAACGTATATCGTAGTAAACGTCTGTGAAGTACATCTGGTTGCTACCTATAAGCCTTTCTATATCTTCTTTAGAGAAATCATCTCTTTTACATAGATCGTGTGCTGAAATTTTTCTTTTACCTATGGTGGCTTTATGTTTTAAAAGAGAGTTTTTTATTTTTGTTTTATTAATTAGTTTGCTTTCAAACAAACGAATTCGTTCTTGTGTAAGAAGTCCATATTTTTTTCCGACATCTGACATTCTGGTGTCTGCATTGTCCTGCCGAAGCAGGAGCCTATGCTCTGCCCTTGAAGTAAACATTCTATAGGGCTCGCTAACGCCTAGCCTTGTGAGGTCATCAACCATAACGCCCATATAGCTTTCTTGTCTTGTAGGCACCCATTCTGTTTGTCCACGCACCTTTAAAGACGCGTTAATACCAGCAATCAACCCTTGTGCTGCGGCTTCTTCGTAGCCTGTTGTGCCATTAATCTGTCCAGCTAAAAAAAGATTGCTGCACCCTTTAAGAGAAAGGTTTTTGTTAAGGTTTCTTGGGTCGATATAGTCATACTCAACAGCGTAGCCTGGCTGGAGAATTTCTGCGCACTCAAGACCTTTAATTGAATTAACATATTCTTGTTGTATTTTTACTGGAAGGCTTGTAGATATACCATTTGGATAAAACCAATCATTATTTAAACCCTCTGGCTCAATAAATATTTGATGTGAGTCTTTGTCTTTAAACCTCATAATTTTATCTTCTATAGAAGGGCAATATCTCGGCCCGACCCCTTTAATTAAGCCAGCATACATTGCTGATTTTTCGATATTTTCTTTAATAATTTTGTGGGTTCTGGTGTTGGTATTGGTGATAAAGCAGCTGGTTTGGTTTGGGTGTTTATTGGCGGCCTCCATAAAAGACATATATTGACATTCTTCATCTCCAGGTTGTTTTTCAAGTAAATCAAAGTTTATTGACTTGCCTGACAGGCGGGGTGGTGTTCCTGTTTTTAAACGTCCTACCAGAATATCTTTGCTGTAAAAAAAATTTTCTAGACCGCCTGCTTTTTGTTCATCAATTCGTCCACCATCTTGTCTATCATGACCTATTAAGATCTTTCCGTTTAAAAATGTTCCAGTGGTCAAAACAAAGGACTCGGCAAAATAAGATTGGTTTTTGCCTTCGGCTTTTGTGATTAAATTACCTATTTGATGAAAGTTTATTATTTCATCTTCAAAAACTTCAACACCCTCACTGAAAATTTTGTTTTGTATTGTTTTTTCGTAGAGCTTTTTATCTGTTTGCGCTCTTAAAGCCTGAACTGCTGGTCCTTTCTTTTTATTTAATGTTCTAAATTGTATGCCAGAGAGGTCAGTTGCTTCAGCCATATACCCTCCCAGAGCATCTATTTCCCTTGCAAGATGCGTTTTGCCAATGCCTCCAATTGCAGGGTTACACGACATTCTGCCTATTTTTGTTGTATCTAAGGTGATTAGAGCAACCTGAAGACCCATTCTTTTTGCAGCCAACACGGCTTCAACTCCAGCATGCCCCCCACCTATCACTACTATATTAAATATATTATTCATATTATGTTTGTTGTTTTTATTAGTATTTTTATTTTTGTTAATAAGTCGAAATTATATCTATTTATAAGGTTTTAACAAAATCATAAAAGGGCTGGATTATTGTGTTTTTTTTATGATTAAGCTTTATTAAAAATGTGTATAAAATGTGTACAAAAAGATATCAACCAGTTATCTACAGTAAAACTACTTACCTATGCAGAACTTGCTAAATATTTCTCCTAGTATTTCCTCATTGTCGATGCCGCCTGAAATTTCATTTAAATTATTTAACACATCACGCAACTGTTGTGCACGCAACTCTAAAACATCAGAACCTGATGCCTTAGAAGAAAGGATTTGAGCGCTTTCTTCAAGCTTGTCAAACACCCTTTCAGACACAAGCTTTCTTTCATATGGAACATCAATTAGCTTTCTAATTTTTTCTTTTAACGATGATATGCCATCACCTGTTATCGCGGATACAGATAGAAAACCATCTAACTTAGCCTTATCAAGAAGGTCGGATTTATTTAAGACAAGCAGTTCCTTTTTATTTTTTTTTGCACTAGAAATTTCACTTATATTGTCAAACACCCTGAGTGTTAAATCAGAGCTAGCAATTGCTTCGCTAGTTTTTGCTATGCCTTTTTCTTCAACTACACCCTTTGCCTCTCTAATGCCTGCAGTATCTTCAATCTGATATTCTACACCTTCAATGACAATATTTTTTCTAACCACATCTCTTGTTGTTCCCGCTTCGTCTGAAACAATTGCAACATCAGCTCCAACCAGCGCGTTAAAAAGAGATGATTTTCCAACATTAGGTTTTCCAGCCAAAACAACCCGCCCCCGTGTCTCTTCTTTTTCATAAGGCGCATAATCTACTAATAGTTGCATTAAATTCTCTTCAGAAACATGTATTTTCTTTTCTATGCTGTCTATTTCAACTAAGTTAACATCACCTTCGTCTGAAAAATCTAGCTGCGATTCTATTTCTATAAGAACCGATCTTAAATCTTCAGCTATTTTATTAACCCTCCCAGCAAGACCCCCTTCTTTGAAATCATTTAGGGCATTTAATTGTTCGAAGCTCTCTGCCTCGACAGTTACCATTATTGATTCTGCTTCTTGTATAGATATTTTTTTATTTAAGTAGCTTCTTTTTGCAAATTCACCCGCCTCAGCCTTTCTTAAACCAAAGCTTTCAAGGACATCCATGATCTTTTTAACAAGAACGGGATTGCCGTGGGGTTGTATCTCTACGATGTGTTCGCCTGTAAAAGAGTCAGGTGCGGGAAAATTTAAAACCACACAACTGTCTTTGAAGCCTTCATTTACAAGCGACCTAACAAAAACCCCCTTTTTTTCGTCAACCAGACCAACATATTCTAAAAAACCTTTTGGTAAAGAGGCTCCAGTTACACGAATAATGCAGAGGGCAGACCTACCGTAAGGGGTAGAAAGAGCATAAATGGGGTCTGAATCATTAACCACCGCCACCACTTCCATCACTACCAACAACCCTTCCAACTATAAGCAGCTGAGGGATTATAGAAAGAAGCATGTTTATCACAGAATATATTACAACCGCAGCTGGCATGAATAGAAAAATAAGAGTAATCATTGGCGGAAAAACAAACATCATTTGTTGAGCAACCTGTGCTTGCAGGCCTTGTGTTTGCGGTGGCTTAGGCATAAATTTTTGTGAAGCAAACATTAGAACACCCATCAAGACAGGGGTAATCATGAGCGGATCAGATTCGGCAAGATCGGGAATCCACAGAAAACCTTCACCCCTAAATTCAAAAGCCTCTCTAGCAACCCAAAACATAGCAATGAATATAGGGAATTGGGCGAAGAGCGGCAAACACCCAGCCGCTGGATTAAAACCCTCTTTTCTGTAAAGGGACATCATTTCCATGCTCATTTTTTGCTGATCCCCTTTGTGGGTTTGTTGGATGTCTTGAATTTTTGGCGACAGCTCGCGCATTTTCACCATAGATTTAATTTGCATGATTTGTAAAGGTGATAAAACAACTTTAAAAAGTATGGTTAGGATTATTATTGATAACCCCCAATCGTATACAAAACTATTTATATAATTCATTACAATTATAAAAAACTCACCTATACCAAAAACGAAACCTAAATCTAAATTGTACTTAAAGTGTGGCGCAACCCCCTCCAAGACTTCCTTCTTTTTTGGCCCCAAAAATATAAAAGTATCACTTTCAAAAACCCCTAAATTGGGCGTCATACTCTCTTCAAAACCAAACCTATATAATCCATTGCTGTCTTGAGGATATAAAACTATATTCTGAGTGTTAATTGGATCAAAAACGGAAACAACAAAGTGTTTTTGAGAGTATCCAATCCAATGACCAATATACGACTCTTTGCTATCAATAGACGACAACTGCTCATCGTTAAAGACATCATCATCGTGACTATAAGCAAGATGATCCCGTGAGAATGAGGTCCCATAATCAATGGATTTATTTGCATCCCTATAGAAGGTTTTGAAAATTTTTATATCTCCAAAAGCAGTGCCTGGGGTAGATAGCTCATCCCTAATAAATAGTGAATAATCATCTGAGAATAAGAACGTTTTTCTTAGCTCAGACCCAAGGTTGTCTTTTTTTACTAATACCAACTCATCCTCACTAGCACTTTCAATATCGAAGCCATTTGCAGAAAAGCCTGATACCGATGTTTTAAAATAGAACCTTAATAACTCATCATTGGACATTAACCTTGTTTTATAGAGCCCACCCCTTTCAGTTTTTTCATTTAGGTACGCTTGCTTTATGGCGCCATCAAATGGGTCTATATGGATTTCAAGAAAATTGTTTTTAATAACTCTGTATGAGTTAATGTTTGAGCTGTTTTGAACGTATAAGGACCGCTCAAGTTTCTCTTCTTTGTTTAGATTGGTCCAGTCGTAGATGAGAGCAAACAAGAAGCCCACAGTGACAAATAAAAATAAATTTCTAGGATTTAACATTCAAATAAGACCTTAATTCATCTACAAACTCTACGTCATTTTTCTTAAATTTTATCAAAAAATTAAAATTATTTTTGTCGCCACAATCAACCCTGAATAACTCTTTTACCTTTCTTCTCAGCATGTTTCTGGTTGTTGATTTTGGACAAATTTTTTTTGGAATTAGAACCAATAAACCTCCATCTCCTTGAGATTCATTTTTTAAAACACTTCCATGTTCAGTATCAAAGACGCAATTCCAAGAGTACATGCCTTTAGTTAACTTTTTTAAAGATTTCATTTTTTGTGCCTCTTGCTTAGACAGACAACGATTTACGCCCTTTTGCTCTGCGATTAGAAAGGATAGCTCTACCAGCTTTAGATGACATTCTTTCACGAAAACCATGTGTTCGTTTTCTTTTCACGTTCCTTACTTTTAGAGTCCTTTTCATTTTTATCCACAGTTTACTAACAAAAAAGCAATATATTTATTACATGTTTTGCAAAGCTTAAGTATTATAAACTTATCAATATGTCTAACAAGGTCTCAACAATAAATATTTTTAATAAAAGCGTTCAACAACTAGAGCAAAATATTAATACTTCTGAGTTTAATTCTTGGGTTAAACCACTTAGTTTTGATTTAAAAGAGAATAATTTCAATATCTACGCTCCAAACACATTTATTGAAGATTTTTTTAGAGAAAAATATTTGCCTTCAATAATTACATTTCTTGAAAACAACTTAGGGAGGAATAAATTCATTCTTAATCTTTCTGTTGCAGAAGATAAATCTGAGGATAAAAAAATTACTGGACTCAACACCTCTTATACTTTTGAATCTTTTGTTGAGGGCAAAACAAATCAAGTTGCTTTAGCAGCTGCAAAGCAAGTGGCAGAGCATGCTGAAAGAACTGAATATAACCCCCTTTTCGTTTATGGTGGTGTAGGGCTTGGAAAAACACATTTAATGCATGCAGTTGGGAATAAACTTCTAGAGGACAGACCAAATGCAAAGATCTGCTATGTTCATTCCGAAAAATTTGTTAGCGACATGGTGAAAGCACTTCAACTGGGAGCTATAAATGAATTTAAAAAGTTCTATAGAAATTTAAATGCACTTCTTATTGATGACATACAATTTTTTGCTGGTAAAGAGGGGTCACAAGAAGAATTATTTCACACCTTTAACAGTTTGATAGAGGGTGGAAATCTTATGATTTTTTCTTGTGATAGATATCCAAAAGAAATAGAGGGTTTGGAAGAGAGGTTAAAGTCTCGGTTTGGCTGGGGATTGTCGGTAGTTATTGATCCACCGGGACTAGAAACAAGAGCAGCAATACTTCTTCAAAAGGCAGAACAGATGAACCTAGCACTCCCAAGCGAGTGCGCATTTTTTATAGCACAACAAGTTAAGTCAAATGTGAGGGAGCTTGAGGGAGCACTTAAAAGAGTTGCAGCCAATGCAAAATTTGCAAAGACTGATATAGACATCACACTTGTTAAAGACAGTTTAAGAGACATTCTTGCAATACAAGCAAAGATGGTAACTATTCCAAATATTCAAAGAGTTGTTGCTGATTATTACAACATAAAAACTAGCGAACTTTTGTCAAAAAGAAGAAACAGATCTATAACAAGACCCAGACAAATTGCTATGGCTCTCTCAAAAGAGCTCACAAACCACAGTCTTCCAGAAATTGGTGATGCCTTTGGAGGCAGAGATCACACCACCGTAATACATGCATGTGAAAAAACAAAAGAGCTTACCCAAGAGAGCTTAGAAATTGAAGAGGACTATAAAAAACTAAGAAGATACCTATCTACTTAAAAATGTTTTCAATAGAAAAAAGCAACATAATATCTGAGTTGCAATCTTTATCAAACGTAGCTGATAAAAAGCAGACATTACCAGTTTTAAGCAATGTCTTAATTAGATGTAATTCTGATAATGTTCAACTTAAAAGCACTGACCTGGAGGTTGAACTGGAGGTAACGCTAACATCACCTACAATTACAAAACCAGCGGAAATTACAATTCCTGCAAAAAAAATTTCTGACATTGTTAAAGAGCTTCCCGAAGGCCCATTGAGTTTTGAGCTTAACGACGATGCAACAAAGATGGTCGTAAAATCATCTTCTGGGAAATATAATCTTTCGACAATTCCCGCGGCCGATTTTCCTGATTTTGATATAGAAGCAAGTGAAAACTTCTATGAGGTTGAGTCTGAAGATTTACTTTCATTGATAGGTAAAACTAGTTTTGCAATGGCCAATCAAGATTGGCGTCATTACCTTAATGGTTGCTATATAGAGAAATCTTTAAATGCACTGAAAATGGTTGCAACAGACGCACATAGGCTTGCAATCTACCAACTTGTTATGGAGGGAGAAGGGGAATTTAAAGGAATTATCCCAAGAAAAACTGTCATTGAAATTATGAGAATTCTTCCAAAAAATGAGAGAATTAAATTCTATCTAAATACAAGTAATATTGTATTTATGTCCAAAAATTTTACATTTAAATCAAAACTCATCGATGGAAATTATCCAAATTACAATCAAGTAGTTCCATCGGGGGATGGCATCGAAATAAAAGCGAATAGAAAAGACCTATTAGACAGTTTGTCTAGGGTCTCTGTGCTCTCAAATGATAAGTTTAAAGGTGTGAAGTTAACAGCAAATTCAAACTATCTCGATGTTACCGCGCACAACCCTGAGCAAGAATCAGCAGAAGAAAAACTAGAGTTGAAAAGTTCAGTTTCAGGTTTTGACGTGGCATTTAATGTTAATTATCTAAGAGAGATTCTTTCGACAATTGAGGATGAAGATATATCAATAGTTAGTTATGGGCCAGATAAATCTGCAGCTGTATTAAGCTCTGATCAGAATCAAACGCTTGTCTTAATGCCACTACTGCTTTAAGTGTGATTTTAAACTCAATAAAATTAAAAGATTTTAGATGCTTTGACTTCCTAGATATTTCTTTCTCAAAAGGTATAAATAACATTCATGGAGCAAATGGTGTAGGGAAAAGCACAATTCTAGAGGCAATAAATCTATCACTTACTACAAAAAGCTTTAGGTCTAACATGGTTGATACATTGATAAAAAGCGGCTCTCAAAGATTTGAAACTCTTTTATCAATTGATAAATTTATTGAAATAAAAGGAATTAAAGAAATGAATAATACTATTAAATTTATAGATAAAAATACAGAAAAAATTATTAAATCAAAGGATATAATTAAAAATTTTCCGTCTGTTTTCGTTGAAAATCTTGATTTTGACTTTCTTGATTCATCTCCACTAAATAAAAGGAGGTATTTAAATAAATTATTGTTCTACGTGGAACAAAATAGCTTTAAAACATTAGAAAAGTTTAATTTAGCCCTTAAACAAAGAAATATGGCATTAAAAAAAGGGGATTATGAGGCTTCCGAACCGTGGACTATGCAAATCATAGAGCATGAACCAGCAATATCACATGCAAACCTAAATCTTATTTCAATAATTAACAAAAAATTAGCTAGCTCTCGGCTTATAAAGTTATTTTCTTTAAAAAACAAATGGATACAAGATTTACATTTAGAATATTTTATAGGTTTTGATTCCTCTGATGGCCTTATAAATGTTCTTCGTAAAGAAAAGGATCTTGATTTAATTTTAAAAAGAACGAAATCAGGCCCACATAAACGTAGTTTTAACATAAAAGTTGACAATAATGAATCTAAGGACAGACTATCAAGAGGACAACAAAAGCTATTAAGCATACTGCTTGCTCTATTTCAATGTGAGATGATTGAGGAAAAAGGTTTCACTAAGCCTGTCTTACTGATAGATGATTTTTCTTCTGAATTAGATAAGGAAAATTTAGATTTAATGTTAGAATATCTAATAGAGAATAGCATGCAAGTTATTACTACAACCATTGATCCCATAAATTCAGATAAAGATGTTAATTTGTTCCACGTAGAACAAAATTTTAAGCAATAATATGTCAGATAATAATTACGATTCAGATAGTATTAAAGTTCTAAAAGGTCTTGAGGCAGTTAAAAAAAGACCAGGTATGTACATTGGTGATACTGATGACGGTACGGGTCTTCATCATATGGTTTTTGAGGTATTGGATAATTCAATAGATGAAGGACTTGCTGGTCATTGCGATCAAATAGATGTTGAAATCTTTAAGGATGGCAGTATCTCGGTTGCAGATAATGGTAGAGGTATCCCTGTAGATAAACATGAGGAAGGTGCTTCAGCGGCAGAGGTAATAATGACCGTCCTCCACGCAGGTGGTAAATTTGATGAAAATAGTTACAAGGTAAGCGGAGGCTTACATGGTGTTGGTGTTTCGGTTGTAAATGCCTTGAGTAGCAAGCTTGTCCTTGAGATTGAAAGACAGGGCTCAAAATACAGACAAGAATATGCAGATGGTTTTCCACAAACTGAGTTAAAAATTATTGAAAAAAGTGATAAAACTGGCACCCGCGTTTCGTTCACTCCTTCTACAGAAATATTTACACAAACAAAATTTGACGTTGAAATTTTAAATAAGCGTATTAGAGAATTATCGTATCTTAACCATGGTATAGGTATAAGTATTCTAGACCACCGAACAGGGAAAAAACATGATTTTAAGTCAACTGGAGGCTTAAATGAATTCGTTCAATACCTTACGGGTAAAAAAGAAACAGTTGGAATTCCATTTTATGCTCAAGCAAATATGAAAGGCATTGGCGTTGAGATAGCAGTCCAATGGACTGGAACATACAGAGAAAATGTTCAGTGTTTTACAAACAATATACCTCAAGCTGATGGCGGTACACATCTAGCAGGTTTTAGAGGAGGTCTAACAAGAGTTATAAAAAACTTCATAAAAAAAGAAGAACTAATGAGAAAAAAAGAAGTTGAAATTACCGGAGAAGACGTGAGAGAGGGGATAATAGCAATAATCTCATTAAAAATGCCAGATCCTAAATTTTCATCTCAAACTAAAGATAAATTAGTTTCCTCTGAGGCAAGGCCAGCAGTAGAAGCACTTATAAACGATTATTTTATGGATTTTCTGCTTGCAAACAAACCTCAAGCTAAAGAAATATTAGGAAAAGTCTTGGAGGCAGCATACGCAAGAGAAGCAGCTCGGAAGGCAAAAGAAATGACTAGAAGAAAAGGATTGCTTGATATTGGAGGTTTGCCAGGTAAATTAGCTGATTGTCAGGAAAAAGATCCAGCAATGTCTGAAATATTTCTTGTTGAGGGTGATTCTGCTGGGGGTTCGGCCAAGCAGGGGCGTGATAGGTCTTTTCAAGCTATACTTCCGCTAAAAGGGAAAATTATTAATGTTCAAAAAGCTAGATTAGACAAGGTTCTATCATCAAATGAAATTGGAACGCTTATCACCGCATTAGGGACAGGCATTGGAATAGATGAGTTTGATGTAGAAAAATTAAGATATCACAGAATCATAATAATGACAGATGCTGATGTCGATGGTTCCCATATAAGAACTTTATTGCTCACCTTTTTTTACAATCAGATGTATGATTTGCTAGAAAAAGGACATATCTATTTAGCTCTACCACCACTTTATAAGATTAAGAAGGGAAGCAAAGTATCTTACGCTAAAGATGAGCAGGAGAAAGACCAAATATTATTAGAGTTGAGAAAAGATTCAACTGATACATCAAGAGCGCCAGAAATTCAGAGGTACAAGGGTCTGGGTGAAATGAATCCAGAGCAGCTTTGGGAGACAACATTTGACCCTAAACACAGAAGATTAGTCCAAATTACACTTGATCAAGCAAGAGAAGCTGTTGATGAAATATTTGAAACCCTTATGGGCGATCATGTGCAGCCACGCAGAGAGTTTATCGATGACAACGCGTTGCAGGCAGAGAATGTTGATATTTAGAACTTATCTTTAAAAAAATCTTCGACTCTATTAATGTTAATTCTTTCTTGAGACATTGTATCTCTATCTCTAAGTGTAACTGTTTGATGTTCTAGGCTTTCAAAATCTACTGTTATACAAGTAGGTGTACCTATCTCGTCATGTCGTCTATAGCTTTTTCCGATATTTCCCGAATTTTCAAAGAGTACTCTTCCTAAACCATGACTTTGTAAATTATTTTTAATTTGTTTCGCCATATTTACTATTTCCGCATTATTTTTTTTCAAAGGAATTACTGCTACTTTAATTGGAGATAGGTGTGGTTTAAGTTTAAGAACTACTCGTTGGCCACCATCAATTTCTTCTTCAAAATATGACTCATTTAGAAGTGCTAAGAATGCTCTGTCAACACCAGCTGATGGCTCTATTACATATGGAACTATCCAGTCTTTATCTTCAGGCCTTTTAAAGGCTAACTTCGCATTTGAATCATTATTATGTTTAATTTTTGCACTTATATTTAGTTCATTTTGATTTTTTGAATGAGACCCAAGATCAAAATCTGTTCTATTTGCAATGCCCTCAAGCTCTTCAAGCCCGTGTGGAAATCTATACATTATATCTACAGTTTTCTTTGAATAGTGTGAAAGTTCAGCTTTGGGAACATCTAAAAGTTCAAGGTTGTTCTTTTCTACCCCTTGCTTTAACCACCAAGATAAACGCTGATCAACCCATTTTTCATGCCACTCTTCATCTGTACCAGGCTCAACAAAGTACTCTAATTCCATTTGTTCAAATTCCCTTACTCGAAAAATAAAACTTTTTAAAGTTATCTCATTTCTAAATGCCTTTCCAATTTGTGCAATTCCAAATGGTGGGATTCTTGAAGTAGAGTCAGTTACATTCTTGTAATTTACAAAAATTTGTTGAGCTGTTTCAGGTCTTAAATAGGCAAAACTTGAATCGTCATCAATGGGACCAATGTTTGTTTTAAACATCAAATTAAATGGTCGTGCCTCTGTTAAATTCGTGGACCCACAATTAAGACACTTCCCATCTTTAATATGATCAGCTCTCATACGGGCCTTACAATCCTTACAATCTACAAGAGGATCTGTGAAAGTGTCTTCGTGTCCTGAATACTGAAGCACCGATTGTTTTGTTAAAATAGCCGCATCTAAACCTTCAATATCATCACGCTCATATACTAAATCTCTCCACCAACTACTCTTAATATTATTTTTAAGTTCTACACCTAAAGGACCATAATCATAAAGTCCTTGCATTCCGCCATATATTTCATGGGACTGGAATATAAAACCTCTCCTTTTACATAGAGAGACAAGTTCTTCGAGGTTTTTGGCAGGCAATTTAAATTCCTAAATTAGTTAATTAAAGCTATTCTATTATTTTAAGAATGTTTCTCATACTTTTTAAGATATTTTCTTCATTGCCTTATTGGATTGTGCAATCCGCTGCGCATCTAATTGCTTTTATGACAAGATTATTTAGCTTAAGAATATTAAAGACTTCTCGAGATAATTTGATTCATTGTTTCAATACGGAGAGTCTATTAAAAAAAAGTATTTATGAAACTACTCTGAGCTCACTTGAATTTCCATATGTTTGGGGACGACCAGATAACATAAAAAAACTTATTGAGGGCAATCAAAATGCTTTAATTGCGCTAGATAGAAAGCCAATGTTAATTTTCACACTTCATATGGGCTGTGTAGATGTAATGTTATTTTACCTAGCATTAAATTTAAAAAGTTTAAATATCTTATATACACCCGCGAAAAATATCTCTTTAAACAAGGCTGTAAAATCTGCAAGAGAATCAACTGGAGCTAAAATGTTCAGTATTTTGCCAAAGGAATTTAATAAAATGTTCAAGTCATTTAAAAAGGGAAATCATATTGCTATAGCGTCTGATCTAGTGCCACACAAAAAAGGAAAATATTCAACATTTTTTAATAAACAGTGCCTATGTTTAGATCTCATTGAGAAATTATCTAAAAAGAATACACATCAGCTTGTGTTTGTATATTTCACACTTGGAAAAACTAAAAGATACAAGTTTAACTACAAGACCCTAGATAGACCAATTAATGTTGATGATATGAATAGTTTATTTGAAACGGCTATAAAAGAATGTCCAGAATTATATGGATGGGAATATAAAAAATTTAGAAAACTTTCCGGGCAAAAAAAAAATATTTACTAACTCCTCCAATAAGATGGAATAAATAGTATTAATACGCCAAAGATTTCTAGACGACCAATAATCATTGCTAGAGATAAAGTATATTTTCCTACAGAGTTCAAATCAGAAAAATTGTTTTCATATAATCCTAAACCTGGGCCAAGATTGTTTATTGCAGAGGCTGTAGCAGAAAAAGCAGAATAAAAATCATTATTTTGGAAAACGATTATCAATAAAAAAATAATAAAACATAAAATGTAGAGTGCTAAAAAAGAAAATACCGATTCAATTTGTGCACTTGATATTTTTTCTCCATTTAGTTTTGTCGTACTTACAGCATTTGGATGCATAAGTTTTGTTAAGTTATTAAAGCCTACCTTAAACAGTAAGATAATCCTCCACACCTTCATACCACCGCCAACAGAGCCTGAGCATGCTCCTATGAAAGCAATAAACACTATTAAGAGTGGGACAGATACACCCATTTCTGAAAGTGGTCCATTTGTAAAGCCCGTGGTTGTAACAATTGATATGCTTTGAAAAGCTCCCACTCTAAGGGCGTCATATAATTCAAAATTCTTAAAGACCAGTAAATATAAAACGCTAAACATAACAACAAAAAATAAAAGTACTAAAAACACTTTTATTTCATCATTTTTTAAGTGAAAATTTAAAGTTCCTTTAATGATTGCTAAAAAATGCAATCCAAAATTTGTTGCAGATACCAACATAAAAAAAATTGCAATAACCTCTATTAATGGACTATCAAAATAACCAAAATTTTCGTTGTAAATTGAAAACCCTCCGATTGAAACTGTGCTTAAAGAATGAGCTGCTGCATCAAAAAAGGACATCCCTCCCAAATAAAAAGATACACAACATAAAAAAGTTATGCCTAAGTAAAATAACAGTAAAGATCTTGCGGTTTCTCTTAATCTTGGTGAAAAGCTTTTATCTGCGAAACCAGATGTCTCAGCTTGAAGCACCTTCATGCCTCCAGAAATTGCAGGTATTACTGCAATTACGACAATTACAAGTCCAACTCCCCCAGCCCACTGTAAAAGCTGTCTATATATCAAGATATCGTCAGAGAGTTGAGATAGATCTCTTATTGATGTAGAACCTGTTGTTGTTAAACCAGAAACAGCTTCAAAAAAAGAATCTGACGGAGGCATGCCTGCGAAATAAAATGGCGCAGAGGCAACTGTTGAAATTAGAACCCAACAGACAAATGTAATTAGAAACCCGTCTTTAGGGGTATAATTTAATTTTCTCTTTCTTAAAGTCATCATAATTAGCAATGAGTACATGGTAGATCCAATGAATATGTATAAAAAAATATTGTTTGTATTCCCAGAAAGAAAAGAAATAAGCAGAGGCGGCAAAACAACAAATAGGCCGAAAAAAAGAAATGTTGGCCCAAGAAATCTTAAAACTTTAAGGCCTATGTTCATTTGTACTTATTGTAAAAGTTCTCAAATACTTCTTTATCTTTATAGAAAATTAACAGATGATCGCCTTCTTTAATTTCTGTGATACCGTGTGCCATTTTTACTTCATCTCCACTTGCGATACATGGAATATTAATATTTTTATCCAAGTCTAGTTCTGCAATAGTCTTCCCAATAAGTTTTGATATTCTCCCATCCACATTTAATTCTATAGCTTCTGCCTTACCCTTCTTGACTTTATGAACATTAAAAATTGATCCCCTTCTCACATATTTTAAAATGTGTGAAATTGTAATTTGAACTGGAGAGATAATAATATCTAAATCGTCTTTTCCGACGATATCAAAATAAGCCTGCTTATTTATTATAGTAATAGTTTTTTTCACACCCATTCTTTTTGCCATTAATGAGCAAAGAACGTTAATTTCATCATCCTGTGTAACGGTTACAAACACATCACAATCATCAATATTCTCTGATGTCAGAAAATCTTTATCAGCTGCATCTGCATTCAAGATAAGTACATTTTCTAATTCTTCAGCTGCGTCTTCACATTTCTTTGTATCTTTATCTATGACTTTTATATTGAAATCATTGAATGTCTTCTTTGCAAGTGACTTTCCTATATTTCCACAGCCTGCTATAAAAATATCTTTATATCTGCTCTCTAATTTTTGGAGTTCCACAGTAACATCTTCAATATGTTTCTCATCAGCAATAAAAAAAACTTCGTCACCTTCATTTATTACAGTATCTCCTGTAGGGATTATCAATTCTTTACCTCTGTAAATTGCTGGAATACGTGTCTCATAGTTAGGAAGGTGTTCTTTGAGATCCCTAATTTGCCTTCCAACAAGCAAACCACTTGGTTTTGCGTATACGCTAACCAACTTAATGCGATTGTCTATAAAATCTAAAATCTCAAGAGATCCTGGATGATGTAAAAGGTGTTTTATTTCTTCAGTTATAAGATCTTCAGGATTAATAAAATAATCTACAAAAGGCGCAATTTCTTTTGCAATATCTGCAAATGTTGAGCCTGTCAGCCGGCAAATAACGTTTCCAGCATTAAACTTTGTTTTTGCAATGATAGAGCCTAGAAGGTTAACTTCTTCTGAGTCTGTTAGGCAAAGTAGAAGGGTCTTTTCATCTATCGATGCACTTTCAAGCACTTTTGGCGATGATGCATTTCCATGAATAACAGATACACCTTCTTTTGTCTCAAGTTGAGCAATAATCTCTTCATTATTGTCAATAACAAAAACATCATTGTCTTCTGAAGATAATTCACTGGCTACACTTCCACCAATTGAACCACCACCTAGGATTACAATTTTCAAACTAATATGTCTCCAACTGAAATTATATCTCTTTTTGCATTAAAGAAATCGTTTGCATCGATTGCATTTTTCCCAGGAAATTGAAGCTTAATAATCTTGATAGAACAGTCCTTACAATTCACAATGAAATCTTTATTATTAAATTCTGATATTGTTCCGGCGGGACCATTTTTTCTTGAAGTTAATTCTACATCCAAAGCTTTTACCACTTGCCCCTTAAATTCAAAATATAATTGTGGCCAGTCAGAAAAAGCAAGAAACATGTTATAAATTTTTTCACCTGAAAGATGCCAATCAATTAAACCTTCATTTCTGTTTATTTTTGGGGCAAAGGTTGCTTCATCTTCTCTCTGAGAGACAGGTTTTGAGTTATTCAATACAATGTCCTTTATTACTTTATCTATATTCTTTAAAGATAAATTTGTTAATTCATTTTCAAGCTTTGCTTTAGTAAGATTCTTATATTCATAAGAGATATTTCTATAGACTGGACCTGCATCCATTTCACTTACTAATTTCATGAAACTTACTCCTGTTTTTTTTTCTCCTGAAATAATTGACCTTTGAATTGGAGCAGCACCACGCCATTTTGGTAAATTTGAATAATGAACATTCATGCACCCATATTTTGGGTGTGCTAGAAGCCAATCAGGAATTATTTTTCCATACGCAACGACAACTAAAAGATCAATGTCAAAACCCTCAATACTTTTTTTGAAATTAATATTATTTAAATCTTCTGGTTTAAAAAGGTTTAAATTTTTAACAGATTGAAAATGACTTTCAACAGATTTTTTTTGGCCACGACCTACTTTTTTCTCTGCCTGGGTGAGAATAAAATCTATGGAAAAATCATTATTCTTTTTGATGTGACTAAAATGGTTAAATGCCACCATGGGTGTGCCTGCAAAGCCAAGCTTAATAGGGTTTTTATTAGGCATTTTCAGATTAAGGACTTCTTTGTTGAATTTGTTGTTTAGGTTTCGTTTTTGATTTAAGAAGTTTGCCTTTTATTCTGCCTCTTTTTAAGGGTGATAGATAGTCAACCATAAGCTTTCCATCAAGATGGTCAATTTCATGTTGTATGCAGACACTTAAAACTCCCTCTGCAATTAACTCTTTATCATTACCATCAAGGTCTTTATAAGAAAGTTTTATTTTCTTAGGCCTGTATATTTCCTCAAAAAATTCAGGAACAGAAAGACACCCTTCTTTATATTCTTCTATTGTTTCATCAAGTATCTTAAATGAAGGATTTACAATAAAAATTGGCTCATCTTGGTTCTCAGAGATATCAATTACTATGAGCCTTTTGTGGAAGTCAACTTGGGTCGCTGCTAGGCCTATCCCATTTGCAGCGTACATTGTATGGAGCATGTTTTCCGCCATAATTCTTAATTCATCATCAAAAACTTCAACAAAAGAAGCCTTAGTCCTTAACCTAGGATCTGGGAAAGTTAGTATTTCAAGGTTTCTCATAATTAACTATAATGATTATATATGGACAAAATTGATGTTGCAGTAATTTTAGGTTCAGACTCTGACGTTGAACTTGGAAAAGCAGCGATTAAATCTTTAAAAAATTTTGATATCGATTGCGAGTTGAAAGTAATTTCTGCACATAGGTCACCTGATGTCTTAATAAAATATCTTAAAACTTCAAAGGAAAGAGGCTGTAAGATTTACATTGCAATTGCTGGTATGGCAGCGCATTTGGCAGGAGCGGTGGCAGCAAATTCAACAGCTCCAGTTCTAGGAGTTCCTTCAGAAAATAGTTCTCTTAACGGTCTTGATGCAATACTCTCCACATTACAAATGCCATCAGGTGTTCCAGTTGCAACATTTGCAACAGGAACGGCTGGTGCATCTAATGCAGGAATCTTTGCAGCACAAATTTTAGGGGCCTTTAACTCAGATATGGAAGAGAAGTTAGTGGGGTTTAAGCAAGAACTCAGACAGAAGACTATCGAAAAAGATAAAAATTTAGATAGAGATTGAGACTTACACAAGACATAGGAGAAGCAGCCCTATGGATTAAAGAAAACAAAGTTATTGCTTACCCTACAGAAGGCATATGGGGCCTTGGTTGTTTGAATAAGCCCGAACTACTTGCCAAATTAAGCAAGGTCAAGGACAGAAACATAAATAGAAAGTATATTCTTTTAGCAAGTTCAGTTCGTCTATTCACAAGAAAATTCATCATCAAAAAAGAATATGCTGAGAAAATGATGAAGTATGAAAAAACCTTTACAACTATTATTGTTCCATGTGGTAACTGTGAAACGGTTGCAGTACGATTCCCTAAATTTCCAACATTAGAAATGTTGCTTGAAAAAACTGGCGACGAAATTATTTCAACTTCTGCAAATATTTCAGGCTCAGAACCATGCAGAACTGCTGAGGATATTAAAAAAGTTTTTTTTAATAAAATTTTTGGTATTCTAGATCTCCCATTGGGTAAACAAGGTGCTCCATCAAAAATCTTTGATATAAAGGAGGAAAAATATGTTCGATGAAAATCACTACGTACCAAAAAAATTTAAAAATCTACATAATTCATTAATTCAGAATTTCTACCCCTATGAAGATCAAAAAATAATCATAAATGATGCATGGAAAAGAGAAGGTTTTGGGAGTGGTTTATCAGTTGTGATTGATGGAGGTAATTTCTTTGATAAAGCAGGAATAAACTTTTCGCAGATCAGAGGACAGAAATTACCTCAGTCTTCTACGGGTTCAAACTCTAATGAAGATGAACCTTTCTTTGCAACAGGTGTATCCTTAGTTTTTCATCCAAAAAATCCTCAGCTACCAACATCACATCTGAATGTAAGGTTTTTCCAGACATTTAGTGCTGAGACCCCTAAGGCATATTGGTTTGGCGGGGGGTTTGATTTAACACCGTATGTGCTTTATGAAGAGGATTGTGTTGATTGGCATAAAAATGCAAAGAAGGTAGCTGGCGAAAGTTACGATGAGTGGAAACAAGCTTGTGATAAATATTTTTTCTTGGATCATAGAAAGGAACACAGAGGCATTGGTGGCCTATTTTACGAAAAGCAACAATTTAAAAATTTAGATGAAGGGTTAGATATTTCCTCAAAAATTGTAAATGGATTTACAGATGCTTACAAAACGATTATTGAGAGAAGATGCCAGATGAAATTCACGAAAAGACAAAAGGAATTTCAGAGATATCGTAGAGGCAGGTATGTTGAATTTAATTTACTTCAAGATAGAGGAACTTTATTTGGTCTTCAATCAAATGGAAGGATTGAATCAATATTAATGTCATTACCTAATGACGTTTCTTGGCGTTATAAATTTGACGAAACACTAACTCAGGACGAACTTAGATTAGTTGATCTAATAAAAAAACCAAAAAAATGGGCGTAAAACATAAACTTGGTGTCATTGGAAAAGAAATTTCATATTCTTTATCTCCAAAAATTCATCATCACTTTGCGAAAGATGCAGGGCTTGATATTTCGTATGAAGTTTTTGATATAGATAGTCAACCTATTGATTTCATTGAGGAATTTTTTGAGTTTGGTGGAAAAGGATTAAATATTACCAAACCATTTAAAGAAGTTGTTGCTAGTAGATTTGCAGATAATTTAGAATCAGCAAATTGCTTAAGCTCAAAGCCAATAAAAGCTTACACAACAGATGGAGAGGGATTGATAAATGATTTAATTTCAAAAAAAATTGACTTTAAAGGAAAAAATATAATGATTTTTGGGCTTGGTGGAGCTGGTGTTGCAGTTGCTAACTTTCTAGACAGATTTTCAAATGTTTTATTATTTAATCGCACACAAACAAAGATAGAGTCTATGGTAAAGAATAACCCTTCGTTTAGTAAATACGATGGTGAAAAAATTGATATTCTTATCTCTTGTGCTCAAGGTCTAGATGTAAACGCCGTTAATTTTTTTGATTCAGTAAATCTAGCTATAGATGCTTGTATCTATGATATTAACTATAGAAATGAAACTAATTTAGTGTTTCAAGAATTGGAAAGAGTAAAGCCCAAAAATTTTTTTACTGGTGAGGGTATGCTAGTTGAACAAGCAGCCTTATCTTTTAAAATTTGGTTTAATAATGCTCCTAAGACAACATACATTAAAGACTTAATTAATAATGAAAGATTATAAATTTATTGCGGGTGCAATCTGCCCAGCATGTGGTGAAAAGGACTCGATTGTCCTAAAAAATGATGATTCGCAAATCAGATGTATTGCTTGTAATTTTTATCAAAATAAAGATAAATCAACGATTGAAACAATCAAAATAATTAATGATTAATTTCATGCTATTAATGTCGCTTATTACTCGACATTAGTAACATTTATAGTAGTATAGCATCTACATGAAGAAAGAGATTGGGCTATTTTTAGTATTTTTATTTTCAGTTAACCTTAATGCCGATTGGCTAGATGTTAATATGCCGCTTGGCGTCACAGATATAAGCGAGAAAGTTTTTGGCATTCATATGCTGATGTTTTGGATAATGGTCGCTATTGGTGCAGTTGTCTTCGGGGTGCTTTTTTACGCTATGTGGCGATATAGAAGATCTAATCATAAAAATGCTGCTCAATTTGAAGAAAATCACAAATTAGAAATTGCTTGGACCATAGTCCCAACAATCCTTTTAGTCCTAATGGCTCTTCCTGCTTCAAGCTTACTCAAAGAAATGTATGATCATGAAGCTGAAGAGGGAGGTATCGACATACAGGTCATTGGATGGCAATGGAAATGGCAATATAAGTATCTTGATGAGAGGGTCGGTAGCAAGCCCCTAAGTTTTTTTTCTAATCTTACAACCCCACAAGAACAATATGAGTTTAACCAAGCTACAAAAACTGAAAACTATCTTTTAGAAGTTGATGAAGAATTAGTGGTTCCTATTAATACACCTATACGTTTCTTAATAACTAGTAATGATGTTATTCATTCATGGTACATGAGCGATTTTGCTGTTAAACAAGATGCGATTCCTGGTTTTATTAACGTTGCAAAAACTACTATCAACAAACCTGGCATTTATAGGGGAAACTGTACTGAATTGTGTGGTGAAAGGCATGCGTACATGCCTATAGTTGTGAGAGCTGTCACTGAGGAAGAATATCAAAATTGGCTTCAAGATCACAGAGAGACCGCGGCCCAACTAGCTTTTTTAACTGAAAGAGAATGGTCACAAGACGAACTTTTTGCTCAGGGTAAGGAAGTTTATCAAACAAGATGTGCCGCATGCCACCAAGTTAATGGACAAGGAATACCTGGATTTTACCCTGCTCTAGCAGGAAGTGATGTTGTTATGAATGATAAATCCAAACAAATTGAAATCTTGATGGAAGGAATAAGAGGAAGCCAAATGCAGTCGTTTGCTGAACAGCTGAACGAAGTTGAGATGGCAGCTGTCATCACCTTTACAAAACTTTCTTGGGATAATAACAAAATGGGAAGTTCTGAAATAGTTATACCAAAAGATATTGTTGATTATAAAAATGTCGATACATAGGAGAAAGATATGAGTGCAGTAATAGAAAAACATGATCACCACCACGGACCTCAAAAAGGTATCTTGAGGTGGTTGTTTACAACAAACCATAAAGACATTGGCACATTATATTTGTGGTTTAGTTTTCTAATGTTTTTAACTGGTGGAGCAATGGCTATGGGGATTAGAGCTGAGCTTTTTGAACCTGGCTTGCAACTCATGGATCCAATTAGATATAACCAGCTAGTTACCATGCATGGGTTGATAATGATTTTTGGTGGTGTAATGCCAGCATTTGTTGGATTGGCAAATTGGTTGATTCCAATGCAAGTAGGAGCTCCTGATATGGCATTACCAAGAATGAATAATTTGAGTTTTTGGTTGCTTCCAGCTGCATTTACAATATTGCTTTCTACAGCTTTTATGGAAGGTGGAATGCCAGGTTTTGGTTGGACATTTTATGCACCACTTTCAACAAACTATCCGAATATTGCCTATTTTGTATTTGCAATTCACATAATGGGAATATCTTCAATCATGGGATCAATAAATGTAATAGTAACTATTATGAATATGCGTGCACCAGGTATGACATTAATGAAGATGCCACTTTTTGTTTGGTCATGGCTAATTACAGCCTATTTATTAATTGCTGTAATGCCCGTACTTGCTGGAGCAGTCACTATGTTGCTAATGGATGCGTACTTTGGTACGTCTTTCTTTGATGCAGCAGGCGGAGGTGACCCAGTTTTATTTCAACATATTTTTTGGTTTTTTGGTCATCCTGAGGTCTATATTATGATCTTGCCTGCATTTGGTATTACTTCACACATAATATCAACGTTTTCAAGAAAACCTCTGTTTGGACACTCTTCAATGGTCTACGCAATGGTATCAATAGCAGTCTTGTCTTTCGTGGTTTGGGCACACCATATGTTCACTGTAGGAATGCCACTTGCTGCTGAACTGTTTTTTATGTGGGCAACAATGGTAATTGCTATTCCTACTGGTGTTAAAGTTTTCAATTGGGTCGCTACTATATTTAAGGGTTCAATAACGTATGAAACACCAATGTTGTTTGCTATAGCCTTTGTGGTGTTATTTACAATTGGCGGATTTTCAGGCTTAATGCTAGCAATTACACCTGCCGACTTTCAATATCATGATACTTACTTTGTGGTGGCTCACTTTCATTATGTTTTAGTACCCGGTGCAGTATTCTCGATTATGGCTGCAGTTTACTATTGGCTGCCGAAATGGACAGGCAACATGTATGATGAAAAAATGGGTAAGCTGCATTTTTGGTTATCATTTATTGGTGTTAATGTAACATTCTTTCCACAACACTTTGTTGGTTTAGCTGGAATGCCAAGAAGATATGCCGACTACGCGCTTCAATTTGCAGAGTGGAACGCAGTATCGTCTGTAGGTGCATTTTTATTTGGTCTTTCCCAATTACTTTTTCTTTATATTGTTGTTAAAGCAGTATTTGCTGGCAAGAAAGCGACTGCACAAGTATGGGATGGTGCTAGGGGCTTGGAATGGACTGTTGATTCTCCCGCACCTTATCATACTTTTGAGATCCCTCCAAAAGTTAAGGGATAATGGCTAAAAACAGTATTACTTCAAGGATAGTCCTTTCTCTGATAGGTGCTGTCATCTTTATGTTTTTCTTTTCATTTATGTTAGTCCCTTTGTATAACGTCTTTTGCGAAATCACAGGCATTAATGGCAAAATATATGGCCCCTCTGATTTCTTTAAGAAAAAAGAAGAAGTGGTAAGCCGAAATGTTAATGTACGGTTTCTTAGCCAGGTAAATGGATCAGCACCAGTAACCTTCTTCCCAACTTCAGAATCAATTCAGGTCTTAACTGATAAAGTTAGTAAAACTTCATTTGTAGCTAGAAACAATACCAATAAAGAGCTTACCCTCACAATAATACCTTCAGTTTCACCTGGTCTCGCAGCAGAACAGGTTAAAAAAGTTCAGTGTTTCTGTTTTGAAGAGCAAACACTTTTACCTTATGAGGAACAGGAGTGGCCCATTCGCTTCTATATTGACTCCGAGCTCTCCAACAACGTAAATAATATTTATTTGTCATATACTTTATTTGAAAATGATAGGAAATTAACGGTTTCAATGACAGATGGAAAGTAAATCGGACATACATCAAAAATACTACGTACCTGAGCAGAGCTCAATACCAATTATTTTTGCTTTCGCAGCTCTTCTAGTTGGTTTTGGTGCTGCCAATGCAATAACAGGAAATGGCACAATTATGTTATGGATTGGAATGATTGCAGTAGTTGGAACTTTAGCTTTCTGGTGGTCTATTATTACAAAAGAATCACAAGCTGGTCTTGATACACCGCAGTTAAACAATTCGTATGTATATGGCATGGCATGGTTTATTTTTAGTGAAGTAATGTTCTTTTTTGCTTTTTTTGGTGCATTGTTTTACATAAGAAATATAGCTATACCTTGGTTGGGAGGGGAGGGACCTACTGCCAAAGGTCTAGCTGGAGAACTTCTGTGGCCAGATTTTGAGCCAACTTGGCCACCCATGATAACTCCAGAACAAAGTCTGCTTGGAGAAAATGCAGTCACTAAAGGACCTGCCGAGAATATGTATCTCCACAGTATTAGGGACTTAGGAACATGGTTGCCCTTATGGAATACAATTGTTTTACTAAGCTCCAGTGCAACAGTACATGTTGCTCATCTTGCACTAAAGGAAAATAATAGAAAAAGGTTTAACTTCTGGTTAGGAATAACCGTTGCACTTGCGTTCATCTTTGTAATCTTACAAGCAGTAGAATATTACGAAGCTTATGCACATCTGGGATTGACACTAAATTCAGGTGTTTATGGAACAACTTTTTTTATGTTGACAGGCTTCCATGGTATGCATGTGCTAATTGGCGGCATATTTTTATTAACTCAGCTTATGCGGTCTGCCAATTACAATCACTTCACAGACAAAGAACATTTTGGATTTGAGGCTGCGTCATGGTATTGGCATTTTGTTGATGTTGTTTGGGTATGCCTATTCTTTTTTGTTTACATTCTTTAGGTTACTCGAGGTTATTGCCTAATTGACCAGTGAGCATTCCATAAGCTATGAGTAATAATGTTATCGCACCAAGTGTCACACGAAACCCTAATCCATATAGAGTGCGTTTCTTCTTTGGGTTACCCTTATCAATGAACAGGAATACTAGGCTTGAGAACAGACTTATCAAGATCAAGGCAAGTAAAATAACGATGGCAGTTTTTAACACTGCTCTATTAAAACACATATGAGAAGGTTTAAAAGAAACATCTTAATTTTTTCAAGTGTTTTTGTACCAATTACATTTTCGCTAGGTCTGTGGCAATTAGAAAGAGCTGAGGAAAAAAATGAAATAATAGCTGAGTTTGAAAAACTTCAACAAATGCCTTCAGTTAATTTGCTTAATGTGCCACAAATAAAAAATTGGCAGCCAGTATATGCAAATGGTCAATACGAGGATTTTATATTGTACGAGGATAATGCAATTCTTGAGGGTAGAGCTGGCTACAGAATTTATCACCTATTTAGAATTGAAGATAAAAGATATATTTTTGTAAATAGAGGTTTTCTTGAAAGGAAACAGAAAAAAAATGACCTTCCTTTTGTAAATACTCCAAAAACTCCGTTCAAAATCAATGGATATATGCTACAAAAGGCAAATAATGAATTTGTATCAAATGTTGAAGAGAAAAATCCACTTGTTATTCAACAGTTAAATTTTACTGATTTAAGTAAGAGGTATCCCGAGCTTAGAGACAAAGAAGTGCTACCTTACCTTTTTAATTTGTTACCCTCCGATATAAATAAATTTAAAAGTATAGAAAAGCCCATAAATATGTCATCTGCTACACATATTGGCTATGCAATACAATGGTTTGGCTTATGTTTGGCATTATTAATAATGACTTTTTTAGTTTTAAGAAAAAATGAAAGATAATAGACTGCTTGCTTTAGTCATTTTGATAATTCCAATAATTGTATTGGCTTCATCAACCCTTACTTTTTATTTGGGATACAAGCCAAATACCACAACAAATAATGGACAACTAATTGTGCCACAAATAGGAACAGATGATCTTAATTTGTCTACTGCCGATGGAAAACCATTCTTGTTTAAAAAGGGTAAATGGTACTTACTCTATTTCGAAGATTTTAAAAATTTAGAATTTAGCATCGAAAAATATCAAATGCTATTCAGTCTAAATACAACTCTTGGAAGAGAAATGAACAGAGTAAAAAGAGCGGTTATTTTGAAAGAGGATGTAGTGCCTGAAGAGTATGCAGATTTACAAAAGAATTATCCTAATGTTTTTTTTCTAGTTGATAAGAACTCTGTATTATCTAATAGAATATCTGGTTTTTCTAATGATCCATTTATCTCTAAGTCCATTTTCCTACTGGATGATTTTTCTAATCTCATGGAGGAATTTCCTAATAATTTAGAATTTAAAGAAATCTTTGAGGACCTTAAAACATTATTATGAGATTTTTTTCAGTAAAGTCATTTTCTATTCTTGGGGTTTTCCTTGCTTTTGTAGTTATTGCGCTTGGCGCATGGACTAGATTGGCTGATGCCGGTCTTGGATGTCCAGATTGGCCAGGTTGTTATGGTTTTGTGACATTTCCAACTACCGCCGATGAAATTGCCATTGCAGAGAGACTCTATCCCGATAGTCCTGTTGAAATAGACAAAATAATACCAGAAGTCGTACATAGGTACTTTGCTGCTTCTCTTGGTCTTTTAGCTATAGCACTATTAATTATTTCATTTAGAGAGAAAAAATTATTGTTAACATCATCATTTCTTCTTTTTGTAATAATATGTCAGGGTATTTTTGGATACTTAACGGTAAGTTTGAAATTACATCCATTAATAGTTACTGGTCATTTGTTTGGGGCAATGTTAACTACAGCATTATTTTTGATAATATTTCTAAAAACCGTTGATTTTAAAGGTAATTACAAAAAATTACACAACAACAGAGGATTACTCTCCTTAGGCTTTATCTTTTTGCTTGGACAAATATTTCTAGGTGCTTGGACATCAACAAATTATGCCGCTCGCGCGTGTTTAGACTTACCTTATTGCCAGGGGGAGCTTCTACCTGAGGTGAATTTTGCTGAGGGTTTTAATTTATTTCAGACATTTGGTCCAAATTATTTATTTGGCCATATGAGTAATGAAGCACGTGTAGCTATTCATTTAACACATAGAATTGGTGCAATAGTAGTTTTTATCTATTCTTTATTCCTAGCAATCAAGTTATGGTCAACAGATACAAAGCCATATTTATTTGTATTCCTCACAATTCTTTTCCTTCAGGTTTCTCTCGGTGTAAACAATGTATTAAGCCATCTTCCTCTATGGAATGCGGTTGCTCATAATTTAGTAGGTGTGATGCTGTTTTTGAGTATGGTTGTAATGATTTATATTAGTGGTTTGAAAAAAAATGTTGGTACGTAGTTTTCTAGAGCTCTGTAAACCAAAGATAGTATTCTTGCTCACTGTTACAGCATTAGTCGGCATGCTTCTGTCTATAAACTTTTATTCAAATATAGCAGCAGGTTTGTATAGCCTTTTAGGGTTTGCGTTCCTTGCAGCTTCTTCAGCATCATTAAATCAAATTTTTGACAGAGAAACAGACAAGAATATGAAGAGAACAAGGGGCAGGCCGCTAGCTAAAGGTAATCTTACTTTGACCTCAGCTTTGATTTTTACGTCTATTCTAATGTTTCTTGGGTCGAGTTTAATGTTGTATTACTCAAATATTTTGACATTTGTGATCACAACATTTGGATTTGTATTTTATAGTCTTATTTATACTATTTATCTAAAATGGAATACTCCACAAAATATTGTGATTGGAGGATTATCTGGAGCATTGCCACCCTTAATTGGCTGGACAGCAGTTACAAATGAAATATCTCTCTTACCGTTAATTTTAGTATTAGTAATCTTTTTGTGGACACCTCCACATTTTTGGCCTTTGGCGATAGATCGTATGGAAGAGTATAAAAAAGAGGGAGTTCCTATGATGCCAATAGCTAAAGGCGTATCAAGAACAAAAAAAGAGATGTTAATTTACGCATTGTTATTAACTGGTGCGTCAATTACACCTTTCGTGTATAGCCTAACAGGCTATTTTTATTTAATATCAACGGTCGCACTAAATGGATATTTTATTTATTTGTGCATCATTTATCTTAATGATAGAAAAAACCAACTTTCCATGAAAATCTTTAACTTTTCCGTCACTTATATGTTTCTTTTTTTTCTTGCTACATATTTGGATTTCCTTCTCAGCCTTTATGTCTAAAAATTCACTTACATTCTTGTTATTTGGGGTAGTCCTCTTTCTTTTAGTATTTACTTTCTTCAGGATTGGTCAACCAAGGGTGCTTTCAGTAGAAGAAATGAAGGTAAATGGGTTTATCAAATACGGCACTTCCAACAAGCTCAGGGATTTTAGTCTTGAAGATCATTTTGGAGCTAAGTTTTCGCAACAATCTTTAAAAGATAAAAAACTTAATCTGCTTTATTTTGGATATACAACCTGTCCATCAGAATGCCCAGTTATGATGTCGGTAATGCGCCAAGTTTACGATAAGATTGACACGAATAACATTGCATATTATCTAATAACCTTTGACCCTGAAATAGATACACAGCAGAGATTAAAATCGTATGTCACTGCATTTAATAAAAATTTTGTAGGAGTTTCAGGGACTAAATCAGAGATCTCGAAGTTAGGTTTTCAGCTTGGAATAAATAAGCTTGACCCAGAAATAGACCATAATTCCCAAAGAATAATTGAACATACAAATCACTTGGTAGTGGTTGGGAATGATTCGAAAATAATAGGTGTGTTTAGACCACCATTTGATTCTAATTCGATGTCACTTGTTATCAAGTCTCTGCTAAGATCAAATTAAAATTTTCATTTTTGTCACCCCTAAGTTTATAAATTCGATTAATATGGAGTAAAGGAGAATTTATGAAAATACTATATTTACTAATTTTATCGTTAACCTTTCTACCGTTGTCTGGTGATGACCATGATGTCGTTAAGCCTGGTGGTGAAGTTGGAGAGTTTCATTATTTTGATGTTTTGAATCCTGCAGCTTTTGTTGGAGCAATGGATAAATTCTATGCTTCTAATTGTTCAAAGACATGGCACTCTGAATCAGGAGCAGCTGTTGCTTTAATGGGAATTACAGGTTCTGGTTGGACGCATTTTATTTATGTTGGTTATGAAAATCTTGACCAAATGGAGAAAGGGCGTGCTTTACTTCAGTGTCCAGAATTCTTTGAATTAATCGCAACTTTGCGAGCTGTTTCAAATGAAGAAGCTTATCTTAGTCAGGTTGGTGATTTGTCTCTTCAACTAAGAGACTGGACAAAAGACGCATTCTTTATGAAATTTGATATGCGAGTGAAACCTGGTTCAGCTGGAGTATACGCAGCTGCATGGACTGAGTATGTTGAAGCAAGTTCCTCACAAATAGGTGGATCGGCAGGCCTAGTATCTATGCTGGGTGGAACAGGGTATTCATCACACATGGCTTTTGTTGGAGCTGATTCCATGAGCGAACTGGTAAGCGGTCTTCAATCAAGTCAATCTGGCCAAGCATATAATGATTTTATTGAAGCTGTTGGTGATATTAGGGAAATTCGAAATCAGATGTTCGTGCAACCCTTGAAAGGCTATCAGTAAGAAATAATCTCTTAAAAATAACTATACTTTTTTCTGCATACTGCTTCTAGCAGTATGCAGTTCTATATTCTAGTTATTGAGAAGTACAACTTTTCCAATTACCCCACGGTTTCCAATCATGCTAATAGCATCAATTGCGTTTTGCATAGGGTAAGTTTTTGATATTAGCGGTTTTATTTCTTTTCTATTGAGCATTAAATTAATATCTTGAATGTTCTCATGATTTATATTCATTTCTCTACCAGTAAATGAACCCCAAAACACTCCTACTATTGAAGCCCCTTTCAATAAAGCTAGATTAATCGGCAGTTTTGGAATTTCACCCGCAGCAAAACCAACGACTAGGTATCTACCTTTCCAACCAATAGATCTAAAGGCTGGTTCTGCATAGCAATCACCTATTGGGTCATAAATTAGATCATAACCTCCTTTCAAACTTTTCGATTTTAACTCTGTTGAAAACGCTTTTGACTCTTCTTTATCCTTAGGACCCTTACCATACACTACGGTGTCATCAGCTTTATATTCAAGACATATTTTTGCTTTTTCATCTGTTGAAACTGCTGCAACTACTCTCGCACCTTTAGCTTTTGCAATATCTAATGCTGCGAGCCCTACACCGCCAGATGCTCCTAGAACTAATAATTCATCACCCTCCTTAATTTCACCTCTTTGGATTAAGGCATGGTAACTTGTTCCATAAGCCATTTGATAAGACGCTGCTATTTCAAATGATATATCTGTAGGTATGTGGGAGACCCCAAATGCATTAACACAAATTTCTTCAGCAAAAGCACCATAAGGTGCCATAAAATAGACTCGATCCCCTTGTTTAAAATTTTTTACGTTTTTACCAATTTTCTTGATAATACCTGCACCTTCATTCCCAGGAGCAAAAGGTAGTGGAGGCTTAAACTGATAAAGTCCTTGGACAATTAAATAATCTGGATAATTTAAAGCTGCTGCCTTAACTGTAATTAAAACTTCATCATCATTTGGTATTGGTGAATCTATATCAACCCATTCAAGATTTTCTATTGGTCCATACTCATTACAATGCAGTATCTTCATATAATCTCCTTTCGATATTTCATTAAAAATTCTTCAAAAGAAACTTTTTCTCTTGAAAGGATTTCATCATATCGTTTCTTTGATAATTCTACTTCTTCCTGAAAAATTTTCATGTTATCTTTCGAAATCATATTCTCAGCTTTCTTTGACAGGTTCAAAACATGTTCGGCAAGTGTTTGATTAGAAAGGTTATTAATAAATCTTTCAGCTGGAGGCTCCTCATTTCTGTAGTTAAAGTTTTCAAGCATACCTGAATAAAATTCATCTTTATTTAATTTGCTTGCTAATTTTTCAAGCTCATCTAACAATGATGTTGTAAGACTTTTGATATCAACTTCACCTTGCCCGCTTTCAAAACTATCTATAAGTAAACAATCTTGTCCAGTCTCAGCTGCTCTTCTAATATTTTCTTTAATGACAATAGACTCTAAATCAGATATTTCTTTTGATTCTGATAGGGCGCATAAAGTTATAAATAACTCCCAAAAATGAATATCATTAATTGAGATACCGATGTCGCTATAAGGATTTAGGTCAATGGATCTAAGTTCAAGATACTCAATACCTTCAGACTTCAATTTCAGATACTGTCTTTGGTCGCCAAGTAAAGCTTTAGGCCTGATGTGATTATAAAGCTCACTTTCAATTTGAATAGTTCCATTATTAATTTGCTGCAAATTTTTTTTGGAATGAGGTATCTTGTTAAATTCTTTATTTGGTACATTAATGTAATGTCTTATTACTCGAAGGTATTGAGAAAGACTATTAAAATTAATAAAGTATTCTTCCTGTTCTTCAGAATAATATCCAAGTCTACTAACTCTGAGAGATGTTGATCTTGGCAGATAAAAGTCTGAATCGTTAATTTTATCTATAACAAAATTTCTACCCTTTAAAAATGATTTATGGGTCACTGGCGAGCAGCCAGTAAGCCGAAGTGCCAAGGGAAAAAGCCTTAAAAAATTTCTACATATTGAAAGATAAAATTTATTTTTATTTACTTGCTGTGATTCTATGACTGAATCAGAAAAAGAAATATTAAAATGAACTCCTGCAGTGCTCTGCATCTTATCCCCGTATCTATTCCTTAGCCCTAGTCTATATAAATATGCAAGTTTTGACTTGTTAGTCTTACCAAAGGTGGGCAGTTTGATATATTTTTTTTTGAATTTTGGAGGCATTGAATAATTCCATAAAATATCACTATCTATTTGCCTATCGGCATAGCAGTGAAGGTCAGAAAGAAACGACAACAGCTCAAAACTATCTTCAAAAACTGGTGTAACTAATTCGAGGTGTGCTTCAGAATAATCTAATGTAAAGAATTTATTAGTCGCATAGTTTCCTAGTGTTTTTGGAAAATTATTGCTTGAAATTTTGCCATCAGGATTAGACCTTAAATTTTCTTTTTCTATTCCTTTAAAAATTTTTTGATCTGAATTTAAAAATTTTTTTACTTTTGTCTGGTTGAGTGCAACCATAATAAATTACTGTGGGCCAGCTAAAATAATTTCTTCATCTACCGCATACTTTTGGAAATTTTCTTTAAATCTTTTACAAAGTTTTCTACATTCAAAATCATAAAGTTCTTGAGAATCCCATGTATTTCGCGGGTTCAGAAGGCTCTTATCAACACCCAGTACAGATGAAGGAATTGTTAAATTTAGTTTTTCTAAATGCACTGTATTTGATAAATCTAAAGCCCTACTTTGTATAGCTGTTATGATTGCCCTTGTAGTTGGAATGGAAAACCTTTTACCTATGCCATACCCGCCACCTGTCCAACCAGTATTAACTAAGAAGACCTTAGTCGAATTCTTTTTAACACGTTTAATCAATAAGTCTGCATAAACATTAGCTGGTCGAGCAAAAAATGGTGCTCCGAAACAAGTTGAAAATGTAAAATCCATTGATTTTGTACTACCAATTTCGGTTGAACCTACTTTTGCAGTGTAACCGCTTAAGAAATGATAAGCTGCAGCATTTTCATTCAAAATTGAGACAGGCGGCAAAACACCCGAAAGATCACACGTTAAAAAAATAATGTTATCAGGCTCTACTCCCTCATTTTCCGGTACCGAATTATCAATAAATTCTCTCGGGTAGCAAACCCTAGTATTCTCTGTATATTTATCGTCATCATAGTCAGGCACTCCATTATTATCAACAACTACATTCTCAAGAACGCTGCCAAATTTAATTGCATCCCATATTAAAGGCTCGTTTTCCTTAGAGAGTTTTATACATTTTGCATAACATCCTCCTTCAAAATTAAAAACTGTTCCATCTCCCCAACCATGTTCGTCATCACCAATTAAATTACAGCTTGGGTCTGCTGATAATGTTGTTTTACCTGTACCTGATAGACCAAAGAAAAGAGTTGTTCGTTTGTCTTTTGTTTGATTTGCTGAGCAATGCATTGGGAGAACGCCCTTTTCTGGTAATAGGAAATTTTGTACGGAAAACATTGATTTTTTCATTTCACCTGCATATCTCATCCCAGCTATCAAAACCTTTCTTTTATGAAAATTAATAATTACACAGGATTCTGAATTAGTATGGTCAATTTCTGGATCACAAATATAGTTTGCAGCAGATAGAACTTTCCAAACCTCCTTTTTCTGACTATTAAATTCTTGAGGAACAATAAAGATGAGTTTTGAAAAAAGAGAATGCCAGGCAAGCTCTGTTTTTACATTTACTGGTATGTAATGATTTACATTTGACCCAACATGCACTTCTGATTGGTAGTGATTTCTTGAATCAAGGTATAGTGAGACTTTTTCCCACAATGTATCAAAATGAAGTGGATCAAAAGGTTTATTAACTTCTCCCCAGTCAATTTGATCCTCAGTGCTTGATTCTTTAACTATAAATCTGTCTGCAGGGCTTCTACCAGTTCTAGTACCAGTTAATGCAAGGAAGGATCCGTTGCTTACTAAAGAGCCCTCTCCGTTAGCAACTGCTTCCTTAATTAATTCAGGGTTTGAAAGGTCAATTACTTTTGACATTAGTTCTATTTATGGTCCAAGTTATTTATAAAAAGGTATCTTAACAGTAATCCAAGAAGCATTGAAGAAAAAAATATAAAAGACCATTCAGCAATATTTAAACCTAAAAGACTCCATACTTCTTCTGCACATTTGCTACTACCAGTAAATATCTTACCTATAGCATCAAAAAAAGGATAAATTTGAAATACAACTTCAAAAGGCATATCGCAAAGACCATCTGGCATATTTTCCTTTGACAGTCCTTGAAGAAATATTTGTCTTCCAGATGCCGCCAGACCTAAAACACTTCCCACAGAGATTAAGCTATAAAATAGAAATTTAATTTTTTTTATTATTAAGTTTAATAGAGATATAAAAAAGACGAACTGAGCAGAGTATTTTTGAATGATACATAAGTTACAAGGTTCTAGACCTAGAATGATTTCAAGATAAAACTGACCTGCAACAACAAAACCTGATGCAATTACTATTGAGAGATTAAAGTACTTTTCGAATAAAACTTTCACAATTAAGTATTATATATAAAGTCCAATGATTTTTAGACCAGATGTAATTTTAATAGACGGCTCATCATATATATATAGAGCTTTTCATGCTCTGCCTCCCTTGACTACAACAGCAGGAAAGCCAACTGGTGCTACAAGAGGTTTTGCCTCAATGTTAAGAAAACTAATTGATATTTATCCGGGTATTCCAATGGTTATGATTTTTGATGCAAAGGGGCCAAATTTTAGAAATGATTTTTATAAAGACTACAAGAGTAACAGACCACCTATGCCGAATGAACTTAGGGTTCAAATAGATGACATTAAAACATTATCAAAATTATTCAAAATGAATATCCTTGAAATAGAGGGGGTAGAAGCAGATGATGTAATTGCTACATTAGCTAAAGATTTTAATGAGAAAAAGATTTTAATCTCTTCTCCCGACAAAGATCTAACTCAGCTTGTAGAGGCCACTACTATTCAGCATAACTCAATGACAAACGATTTCTTTGATGTTCAAGGAGTTTATTCAAAATTTGGCGTTTACCCAAATAAAATCGCAGAGCTTTTAGCTATCGTTGGTGACAAATCTGATAATATTCCTGGCATCACTAAGGTTGGGAACAAAACAGCAGCAAAATGGATTGAAAAATATGGTTCATTGAATTCAATTATTGATAATGCCGCAGATATATCTGGTGTTGTAGGGGTAAATCTCAGGAATGAGTTAAGCAATCTTAAAAGAAATCTATTTTTAGTTTCTCTAAAAAATGATCTTAAATTAAATTTGAATTTTAATGACTTACAAATTCCTGAAAATAAGAATCAAAAACTTAAAGATTTCTATTTAGATCTTGAATTTAATGCTTTTATTGAAAGTGCTGAGAAAAGTAAAAAAGACGTTAGATATTTAACTGTTTCGAATCAAGATGAGCTTGATGAGTTGGAAGCTAAACTTTTAGATTCAAAATATTTTGCATTTGATACTGAAACGAATTCACTTGACCAAAATGAAGCTGCTATTGTAGGTGTCTCTTTTTCTGTTCAATCGGGTGAAGGCTTTTATTTACCTATTAATCATGTTGAGCAAACTGAGCTTAAGAGAGAAAGCCTTCTGAGCTGGTTAAAAAATGTTCTTGAAAAAAATGTAGATAAAATAATTGGGCAGAATCTTAAATTTGATTTATCTATCCTAAAGAATGAAAAAATTGAGCTGTCAGATTTTTATGCTGACACCATGCTAATGTCTTACGTCATAAATAGTACATTAACTAGGCATAATCTTGATGCTCTTTGTGAAAAGTATTTAGGCCGACAGTTAATAAAATTTGAGGAAGTTATGGGCAAGGGAAAAAATAGATATAAAAATTTCGGCGATGTTCCTATAAAAGATGCAACAGCTTATGCTGCTGAAGATGCTGAGGCTACCCTCTCTTTGTTTCAGAAACTTTCTTCGCTGATTGATGAAGATGCAAGGAAATTATTAGAGGAAGTTGAATACCCTCTCGTCTTTGTTCTTATGAACATGGAAAGGGAAGGAGCAATGATTGATATTAAGCACCTAAAAAAACTATCTAATCATTTTGGTTCAAGGTTAATTTCATTGGTTCAAAAAATTTATGAAGTATCTGAAACTAGATTTAACATTGATTCTCCAAAACAGCTTAGTGAGGTTTTATTCGAAAAGCTTTGCCTTCCTACACAAGGCTTGAAAAAAACATCTTCAGGATATTATTCAACGTCTGAGGCAATTCTTCAAAAACTTTCTCATGATCATGAGATTGTTAAAGATATTCTTGAATACCGTTCTCTTGCAAAGCTTAAGAGCACATATACAGACAAACTTTCTGAAATTTGTGATGTTAGATCACGTGTACATACTTCATACCAACAAGCAGTTACTTCAACTGGAAGGCTTTCGTCATCTGAGCCAAATTTGCAAAATATACCAATTAGAACAAATGAAGGAATTACTATTCGTGAGGCCTTTGTTGCACCAAAAGGAAGTAAGATACTGGCCATTGATTACTCTCAAATAGAACTCAGGCTTATGGCTCACTACTCGAAAGACGATATTATGATAGATGCATTCAACAATAATGAAGATATTCATAAAAGAACAGCATCTGAAGTTTTTGGAGTTGATATTGAAGACGTAACAGGCGAAATGAGAAGAAATGCAAAAACAATTAATTTTGGCTTGCTCTATGGTATGAGTGCTTTTGGTTTATCTAATCAACTAGGAGTGTCACGTGCAGAAGCTGAGATATTTCTTCAAAACTATTTTGACAAATATTCAAAAGTAAGGAGTTTTATGGAGACTACTACAAATAAGGCAAAAAAAAATAAATTTGTGACAACCCTTTATGGGAGGAAAATTCATGTACCTAATATTGAGTCACCAAATTATATGTTAAGGCAAGCTTCTGAAAGGGCAGCAATTAATGGTCCACTACAGGGAAGTGCAGCTGATATTATCAAAGTAGCAATGGTTAGCATAAATAGATGGATTTCTGAAAATAGATCACCTATAAAACTTCTTTTACAAGTTCATGACGAACTTTTATTTGAAGTACCAGAGAATTACGTTGAAAAAGATATTCAATCCTTAGTAAATATAATGGAAGAAACTACCCTAATTGATGTGCCTTTGGTTGCTGAATATGGTTTTGGGACTAATTGGAGAGAAGCTCATTAATTGAACTTAAAAAGCTTGATATTTCATCATTCTTTTTTGTTGAGAGCGAGATACATTCACCAAATTTTGATGATGTTTCTTTCAAGACTTTTTTAACATCTTTAACTTTTATTTTATCAGACTTTGTAAGGACAATTTGGTAATTAATTCTTAAATGCTCAAGCTTTTGCATCATTGCAATATCATTTTTTTTCAATGGATTTCTTATGTCAGTGAAAAGATACACAAAATAGAGTTCCTTTCTGTTTTCTAAGTACCTTGGAAGCTCTATTGCCCAGCTACGTTTGTAATCACCACTTGCTGAAGAGTACCCATAACCTGGTAAATCGACAATATAAACCTCTTCTGCTTCAAATATATTTAGGTATTTAGTCTTTCCCGGTTTTTTACTAACTTTAGACATTTTCTTATTATTTGTAAGCATATTAATAGCTGAAGATTTTCCAACGTTCGACGCTCCTACAAAAGCAATTTCTACACAATCATGTTTTTTAAGGCCTTCAATATTTGTAAAGCTCCCTAAAAAATTTAAATCTAAGTATTTATTAATTTTGGTATTCAATTAAAACCTCTTATTGTTATATAATCATTTTCGCATGTACATGAGAACTTTTTTCTTAATTTTCCTTTCTTTGGTTGTTAATAGTGAGCCTAGAGAAGGTGTAGATTACTCTGTGATTCCAGAAGGAATTGTGAAACTAGAGGGTGTCACAGAAATTTTCTGGTATGGTTGTCCTGCGTGCGCTGCTTATGAAGAGGTATTGAAAAAAATTAAGGAAAGAAATCCAGATGCTCAAGTCAATAAGATACCTCTGTATACTGAGCCAACAGCTAAAACTTTTTATACGATAGAGGCCCTTAAATTAGGAGATGAAGCGCATGCTAAGGTATTCGAAGATTGGCAATTAAAAAGAAGAAGCTTTAGAACTGAAAATGATTTAAAAGCATTCGCTAAAAGACATGGTTATGACGAAGATAAGTTTATAAAAACTTTCAATTCTTTTGGAATTCAAATGAAAGCAAGAAATGCTATTAATATCCCAAGAAAACTTGTCAATGCAGGTGTTGATTTCACAGGTGTACCAACAGTTGTGGTAAATGGGGTTTATTTAGTAAATAGACAAAGAGACACATCAAAGGAAATTGAAACAATCTTATATCTATTAGACAGATAGGTTGAAAAATCTATACCTGCAGCAATATTAACCATATGTTAAGACTTCTTTTTACTATAACAATGTTTTCTGTTCTGCATCTTAATGCAGACTATGAAGATGAGGTCAGGAAAAGATTAGGTTTATGTCCTAAAGATGATCCAAAATGTGGTAGCCAATCCCTAGTTGTAAGTACTGAGAGTTCTGAAAGCGAGGGTGGAATTATAGGACGAACTGGTGAATCAGTTTATAATCTTGGTTGTGCAGCATGTCACGCTGCAGGTCTTGCAGGTGCTCCACTTTTTGCAGATCTATCCCAATGGGGAGGACGACTAGAAAAAGGACTTGAAATGTTAACTAACAACGCATACAACGGGTATAATGCTATGCCTGCTAAAGGTCTGTGTATGGATTGTTCTCGTGAAGAAATTGAAAGGTCTGTTCAATATATGTTGGATGCCTTCACACTCACAGAATAAATTTATAAATTTGAAATCTTATTTTCCAGAATTTCTATTCTTTTTAAAGCTTTTTCAAGTTCCTCTTTTTTTACAAAACCAGAGTCACTCATAAATTTTTCTAGAGCTGGTTTAACCATTTTCTCCATACCTTTAAGATCTTTTCCACCACCAAAGGGATTAAACATTAATTTTCTCCAAAATAAAGTTTTTATTAATTACATCGTAAACATCTTTCCATGATTTTGCCTGATATTCGTAAGGCACAATCTCATCCCATTTACGTTTTTCACAATTAAACCATATTGTATGGAAATTACAATTTCTAGCACCCCCAATATCATTAATTGGGCAATCACCAATATGTAACGACTCTTCTGGTTCGCATCCACCAATTTTCAGTGCTTTTAGAAAATGTTGTGGGGCAGGTTTATTGCTGGAAACATCTTGTGAGCTTATTGTTGCTTTAAAAAATTTTGCTATACCTATGATTCCAAGATCTGCATTACCATTTGAGAGTGATATTAGGTTTGTATCTCTGTTAAGCCTCTCTAAAATATTTTTTGCTCCTGGAAAAAGCTTTACTTTATTTCTTATCTTAAAGAATTCAGAAAATGCCTCATTGCTATAATATATTGCTTCATTTTCTTGAGCCCCTAAATGTAAAAGTATTTCTTTGATCACCTCTTTTCTAAACCGTGTTAAGTCAAATTTAATCAAAGGATCGGTCTCTACTAGGTTTACTTTTATAGCTGTGATTTTTTCTTCATTTATTTTTCTTTCTATTTCAGGAAATTTTAAGTTTACGAAACGCCAGAGGGCTTTTTCTGATTCAATGATTACCTTTTTATTAGGCCATAAAGTATCATCGAGATCCAATGTTACTAATTTAATTATTTGTCTGGGCATGTGGATGGGCTTTGTCGTAGACATGAGCAAGTTGTTGGAAGTTTAATTTTGTGTAAATTTGGGTTGTTGAAAGACTACTATGGCCTAAAAGCTCCTGTATTGAACGTAAGTCACCTGAAGATTCAAGTAGGTGCGTAGCAAAACTATGTCTGAGCATGTGAGGGTGTACTGGTGACATGCCAAGCTTTAAAGAGAGGTGGTATAACCGTTGTTGCATTGCTCGAATTGATATTCTCTTACCGTATTTATTTAGAAAAAGTGCGTTGGTTTCGGCACTAGAATCGCGTAATTTTAAAAGCTCAAAAATTGATTCTTTTGCAAATTTACCAACTGGTAACATTCTTTCTTTCCCCCCTTTTCCTAAAACTTTTACAAAGTTAAATTCATCCTCAAATGAATTTATGTTTATTCCAACAGCCTCAGAAATGCGTAACCCACAAGAGTATAAAATCTCTAGAAAAGTCTTATCCCTAACTTCACTGCTAGTTTTTGGAGTGTAGGAAAGGAGTTTATCTACCTCTTCTAATGTTAATGTTTTTGGGAGCTGATTTTCTTGTTTTGGAACTTTTACATCTTCAAAATAATTCTCATCTAAATATTCATTCGTTTTTGAAAATGGTTTTGAGTCAAAAAATCCATTTGCAGCTGAATATGGTG
>OZSS01000035.1_pt1 | contig 59866 bp, 57 predicted proteins | sample 1779911 | NCBI WGS metagenome assembly OZSS01 (sample SAMEA2603589, study PRJEB24840) | metagenome | biome: Water; feature: Photic zone; material: Seawater sample | place: Mediterranean Sea | collected 2013-11-12 | depth 10 m
GAGTATAAATATTAAATAATTACTAATCATTAGAAAAGAAATGGACCAAGCAAAAATATGGAAAGGGAACTGGACTTTTGTCCTCGCGGCAGCTGGTGCAGCGGTAGGTTTAGGAAATATCTGGAAGTTTCCTTATCTAGCTGGAGAAAGTGGGGGGGGAGCATTTGTAATAGTTTACTTGCTCTGCATTTTGCTTCTTGGACTTCCCATAATGATTGCTGAAATTTATATTGGAAGATATGGACGTAAGAGCCCAATAAATTCAGTCACAAAGATCATCGCAGATTTTAACCTAAGTAAATTTTGGTTGGTCTTGGGATGGCTAGGAGCCTTGGCTGGGCTTTTGATTCTTTCATACTATAGCGTGATTGCTGGGATAGCTGCTTCATATATTTTTAGTTCAATACCTGCATCTGAGTTGAATCCAGCAGAGTACTCAGTTCAATATTATTCAGATTTCAAAGAATCCCCACTGCTTATGATTTTTTGGCATACCTTATTCATCGGAATAACTTGCTATGTAGTAGGCAAGGGGGTTGTAGATGGTATTGGGAAAGCTATTAATATTTTGATGCCCATACTCTTCTTTTTAGTAATTGTTCTTTGTATTTACTCTTCTGTTACTGGCGAATTTCTTAAAACTTTTACCTTTTTATTCAATCCAGACTTTTCAAAAATTACTCCAGGAGTAGTAATTACCGCAATGGGGCAAGCTTTTTTTACTCTTAGCATTGGAATGGGATCTATCATGGCTTATGGGGCATATATGCCGCAGGAACAAATGATAGGTAAAACTGTATTAATTGTTATTTTTTTAGATACTTTAGTGGCTTTACTGGCTGGATTTACTATCTTTCCTATCGTATTTAGCAACCCAGAGCTTTCAGCATTTGTAGGAAAAGGATTATTGTTTGAATCCCTTCCAGTAGCATTTCACGCCATGCCATTGGGAAGTATCTTTCATTCAATATTTTTTATTTTAGTTTCGATTGCGGCTTTAAGTTCCTCAGTTTCCTTAATTGAACCTTTTACCGCTTGGATTGAAGAAGAAAAAATTTTTTCACGAGCAAAAGGTGTTGTTTTTTTAGGCTTTATAGCTTGGGTGATAGGACTTGGAACGGTTTTCTCTGATAATATCTGGTCAGATTATGAGCTTAATGGGCTTAATTTTTTTGAATGGACTGCCACAATAACAGACCAATTCATGTTGCCTTTAGGCGGTTTGTTAATATGTTTGATGGTTGGATTCTTTATTCCAAATTTAGATATTGAAAAGGATTTAAATATTTCAAAAATCTTTAAAAATACCTTTAAAAATTGCTTAAAAATTATTGCTCCTCTATCGGTGCTGTTGATTTTTATTTACGCTTTAACTTAATGGTTTACTATTTCTTCCTTGGTTGTTGGGCTTTGCTTGGCCTGACGGCTTTTTTTTATTTAATCAGGCAGCCAGCACCTTATGGAAAGCACATAAAATATTCAAAGTATTCTGTGGGAGCCAGGACAGGTTGGATTGTTATGGAATCTCCCGCTTTCTACTTAATGATCATCTTTTTTTTATTATATGGCGACTCTACTAACTTAATTCATGTAGTTTTGACTTTTCTATATTGCCTCCATTATTTTAATAGAAGCTTTGTTTGGCCATTAAGAGCTCAGAATAATTCAAAAAAAATGCCTGTTAACGTAATGGCTTCAGCATTTAGTTTTAATTTAATAAATGTTTTTTTCCAAGGAACATGGATCTTTGTTCTTGTAGATTACTCTAATGAATGGATTTTAAGCTTTTATTTTGCTTTCGGAATAATTATTTTTTTTATAGGCATGGCAGTGAATGTAATAGCTGACGAAATTATGATATCCCTCAAGAAAAAAAATAATGGTCAATATTCGATTCCGAACGGCTTTCTTTATTCAAAAGTTAGTTGTCCAAATTATTTAGGAGAATTTTTAGAATGGTTTGGCTGGGCTTTGATGACTATGAATCTAGCTGGATTTGTCTTCTTTTTTTGGACTCTTGCAAATTTACTGCCAAGAGCGATTTCAAACCACAAATGGTTACAAACAAATTTTGAAGAATACCCTAAAGAAAGAAAGGCGGTGATTCCCGGAATTATTTAAGTTTCGTCAAGTAAATTATCCCAAGTCTTTAATTTTCCATTATCAAAAGTTAGAACATAATGAACATTTGTAATTTTATTTTCACCAACACTAAAAGTGCCAATATATTCCCATCGATCTGAATTAAAGGCACTGGTAAATGATGGAGAGCCCATAATAAATTGTACTTGAGCAGACGTTAGTCCTATTTCAAGCTGATCTATCATTTCATCAGTAACAATATTTCCCTGTGCAACTGGAACCCTGTAAAACCTATTTGCACAGGCGATAATGCAAATAGCTATTAAAAAATATAAAATAAGTTTTTTGAACATCTTGAAATTTTTCTAAATTATACTATTAATTAAATATGGCTGAAGATAAAAACTTAAGAGAGGCGGGGCTAAAAGTAACTTTGCCTAGAATCAGGATCTTAGAAATTTTTGAAGAATCTGAAACAAAACATTTAAGTGCAGATGAAGTTTATAAAAAGTTATTTGAAGCAGGCGACGAAGTCGGTCTAGCAACTGTTTATCGAGTGCTTACTCAGTTCGAATCTGCAGGCATTTTGATGAAACAGAATTTCGAAAACGGCCACTCCGTATATGAGCTGACTCCTAACGATCATCACGATCATATGGTCTGCCTTAAAACTGGTAAAGTCATAGAATTTACTAATGAAATTATTGAAGAACAGCAAGAAAAATTAGCCGAAGAAAGAGGTTATAAGATAGTTGATCATAGATTAGTTTTGTATGTAGAACCTATTGCTGATGAATAAAAAAGATACAGAAAAGCAAACTGAAGAAAAAATAGAACAAGAGAAAGCTCTTCAAGAAGAAAATTCTCAAGAATCAAACATTGATGAAAATTCAGGTAAATCATCTGAGGAATCATCACCAGAGGATCCAAGAATTCATGAATTGCAGGAACAACTCTTAAGATATCAAGCAGAAATTCAAAATTTACGCAGAATTTCTCAAAATGAAGTTACAAAAGCTCGCTTATATGGAAATGAAAATCTCGTTAAGGATCTTATTCCTTCAATAGATAACCTGTTTAGAACTCTAGAACACCAAGACATAGAAGCTAAAACTGTTCCTGCAGAAGGGATATCTCTTATTGTCAGGGAAATTATCTCAGCTCTTGAAAAAAATGGAATCTCAGTGATTGACCCAAAAGGTGAAGAATTCGATCCAAAAGAACATGAAGCTTTATCTGTTAGCGATGACGACAAAGAAAAACCAAACATTGTCTTAGAGGTTTTCCAAAAAGGATTCAAATTTAATGAGAGAGTTGTAAGACCTGCTATGGTTGTAGTGAATAAAAAGTAAAAAAAAGACTTGAAATAAATTTAATTGCCCTTAATTAACGTATGTAACTAAAAAGAGGTACATATGGCCAAAATTATAGGAATTGATTTAGGAACAACTAATTCTTGCCTTGCAATAATGGAAGGTGACCAGGCGAAGGTAATTGAAAATAGCGAAGGCGGAAGAACTACACCGTCTATCGTTGCATATACCGACGGAGAAACTCTTGTCGGCCAAAGCGCCAAAAGACAATCTGTTACTAATCCAGAAAATACTTTATATGCTATTAAAAGGCTAATAGGTCGAAAATTCGATGACGATGTAGTCAAAAAAGATTCTGAAATCTGCCCGTTTAAAATTGTAAAAGCTAAAAATGGTGACGCATGGGTTAACGCCAATGGTGAAGATTTAGCACCGCAGCAAGTTTCTGCGCAAATTCTTTCAAAAATGAAGAAATCAGCAGAAGACTACTTAGGCCATGAAGTTAAAGAAGCAGTAATTACAGTACCTGCTTACTTTAATGATTCTCAAAGGCAAGCTACTAAGGATGCTGGAAAAATTGCTGGCTTAGACGTCAAAAGAATTATAAATGAGCCAACGGCTGCTGCTTTAGCGTTTGGTCTCGATAAAAAGACAGGAGATCAAAAAATTGCCGTATTCGATCTAGGTGGAGGCACATTTGATATTTCAATTATTGAATTAGCTGAGATAGATGGCGAAAAACAATTTGAAGTTTTATCTACTAATGGGGATACCTTTTTAGGTGGGGAAGATTTCGACCTTGCATTAATAGATTTTCTTGTAGATGAGTTTAAAAGTGAGCAAGATTTTGATTTAAGAAAAGATCCTGCAGCTTTACAGAGATTAAAAGAAGCTGCCGAGAAAGCAAAAATCGAACTTTCATCAAATCAACAAACGGAAATTAACATTCCTTATATCACCGCTGATGCTTCTGGTCCTAAGCATTTGCTTATCAAGATTACTAGATCAAAATTGGAGTCTTTGGTTGAGAGTTTAGTTAAAAGAAGCTTAAAACCAGTAGAAGTTGCTTTGAAAGATGCAAATCTTAAGCCTTCAGACATCAATGATGTTATTTTGGTTGGAGGGCAAACTAGGATGCCATTGGTTCAAGAAAAGGTAAAAGAATTTTTTGGAAAAGAACCAAGAAAAGATATAAATCCAGACGAAGCTGTCGCCGTGGGCGCAGCCGTTCAAGGAGCAGTATTGTCAGGCGATGTGACAGATATCTTATTACTTGATGTTACACCTCTAACCTTGGGAATTGAGACAATGGGTGGAGTAATGACTCCGTTGATAGAAAAAAATACGACCATTCCTACTAATAAATCTCAAATATTTTCAACCGCAGAGGATAATCAAACAGCCGTTACTGTCAATGTTGTTCAGGGAGAAAGAAAGCAGGCGAAGGAAAATAAACAATTAGGTCTTTTCAACTTAGATGGCATTCCAGCGGCTCCTAGAGGTATGCCTCAAATAGAAGTTTCTTTTGATATCGATGCAAATGGTATTCTAAATGTCTCAGCTAAAGACAAAGCTACCAACAAAGAACAATCCATTACCATCCAAGCCTCTGGAGGTCTTTCTGAAGACGACATTGAAAAAATGGTTGCAGAAGCTGAGGCTAATGCCGATGAAGACAAAAAATTTGAAGAAATGGTTCAAGCTAGAAATGCTGCTGATACACTTATTCATGGTTGTAAAAAAACCTTAGAAGAATCTGCTGACAAAGTAGAAGATCAAGAAAAGAGTCAGATTGAAGAAGCAATTTCCGCTTTAGAAGAAGTCCTTAAAGGCGATGACAAAGATAGTATAGAGGAAAAGACAAAAGCTCTAGCAGAAGCGTCATCTTCACTTGCACAAAGACTTTATCAGGAACAACAAACTAATTCTTCTGAAGAGAATTCCGATACTCCTCAAGACTCAGACGATTCAGCAGTAGATGCAGATTTTGAAGAAGTAAAAGAAGAAAATAAAAGTTAATCATAGTCCCCACATCCATGAGTAAAAGAGATTACTATGAGGTGTTAGGGGTAGATAGATCTGCCACAAAGGAACATTTAAAAAAATCCTATAGAAAGTTAGCTATGAAATATCACCCAGATAGAAATCAGGGTGATGAAAAGGCAGACGAAAAATTTAAAGAACTTTCCGAAGCATATGAAATATTGTCAGATGATCAAAAAAGACAAGCTTATGACCAATTTGGTCATCAAGGGGTAAATTCTTCTTTTAATAACGCTCAAAGCGCTGCTGAAGGTTTCAGCGATATATTTGGAGATATCTTTTCGGATATTTTTGGAGGAAGTGCAAGTAGAGGTTCCAGGAATAGGAGAGGTTCAGATTTAAGTTACAGTTTAGAAGTTTCTTTGGAAGATGCTGTGGCTGGTAAAAAGATTAACTTGGACATCCCTTCTACGCAAAGATGTGATGGACACTGGCAGGTTTGTAGCCACTGTCAAGGCCAAGGAGTAATTAGAGCACAGCAAGGTTTTTTCTCAATGCAACAAACCTGCCCGCACTGCCAAGGCGAGGGAGAAATTCATGATCCATCGTGTAGTAAGTGTGGGGGATCGGGTTATATAAAAGAAAACAAGACTTTGTCAGTCAACATTCCTCAAGGAGTTGATACTGGAGATAGAATTAGATTGTCTGGAGAAGGAGATCCTGGAAAGAGTGGCAATGGAGATCTTTACATTGAAATTAATGTAAAAAGCCACGAAATTTTTGAAAGAGATGGAAAGCACTTATATTGTGAAGTCCCTATAGACTTTGTTGATGCATCTTTAGGAGCTGAAATTGAAGTCCCTACCTTGGAGGGCAAAGTTAAATTTAAGATTCCTGAGGGAACACAAAGTCATAAGTTATTTAGATTAAATGGAAAGGGCATAAAACCTTTAAGAGGTGGTTCAAAAGGAGATATACTCGTTCGTGTGTTGGTTGAAGTGCCAATCAAGTTAAATTCAGATCAGAAAAACTTGCTTGAACAATTCAAAAAATCTATTTCAAAAAATGATAATCAACCTTTGACTGAGAAATGGTACAAAAGTGCTAAAAATTTTTTAAGAGGCCTTTAGATGAGTATAGACCTAGTATTATGCGGCGCCACTGGGAGATTAGGAAAAGAAATATTAATTGAAGTTGGAAAGCAAAGTAACATCAACCTAATAGGTTGTGTTGCTTCAAAAAATAATAAAAATTTTGGCAAAAAAATAGCGACCTTTATTGAATCGAATTGTGAGTTAGAACTGAAAGATTCTTTTGAAGAAATTTCAAAACCGGATGTAGTAATAGATGTTTCTTCTCCTGAAGCATTTGAAGATATTGTAAAATTTTCTGAACTCAATAAATCTGCATTGATCATAGCTTCCACTGGGCATTCAAATGAGCAAATAGAGTCTTTGAAACGTCTCTCAAATTCTATACCTATTATGATGGTTCCAAACTTAAGCAGGGGAATTAATTTTATTAAGAAACTTTTATCCGATAATGAGTTAAGTGTTTTTTCAAAAAAAGTCAAAATAAATGAAATTCATCACAAAAATAAAAAAGATTCTCCATCTGGTACTGCACTTGAATTAGAAAAAATTATTGAGGGAAAAAATAAAGAAATAGAAATTTCTATTAATTCAACGAGAGATGAGAGTTCAGTAGGAGTTCATTCAATAAAAATTATTATGGAAAATGAATCTATCGAATTGAAGCATGAAGCTAAATCAAGAGATATTTTTGCTCAAGGAGCCATTTCCGCTATCAATTGGATTGCAGGTAAAACGCCTGGGATGTATTCACTTTCAGATTTATAAATTTTTCTTTCTCGATTTAAACATTTGTGTTTAAATCCTCTTCGAATTTTAAAAAATTCAATTCGCACTTGAGTTAAATAAATATTTGGGTGCTAGGTTTAGCTCAAATCTAGTTTGATATTTTGGCTCAAGGAAGTTTAACCCAAGCCTTAGGGCTTACATTATAAAGGAGCGGAAATGGATATTTCCATAGGACAAATGCTTAAAGCCGGAGTGCACTTCGGACACCAAACAAGGTTTTGGAATCCAAAAATGGATAATTATATTTTTGGCTCACGAAACAAAGTTCACATAATAAATTTAGAAAAGACTTTAGAACTTCTAAAGCCTTCAATTGATTTTTGCAGTCAGTTAGCCGCATCAAATAATAGAATCCTTTTTGTGGGGACTAAACGATCAGCAAGTAGGGTAATAAAAGAAGAAGCAGAAAGATGCAATATGCCTTATGTAAATTACCGTTGGCTTGGGGGAATGCTCACCAATTATAAAACTGTCAGAGCTTCAATAAGAAGGTTAGAAATTTTGAAAACTCAGGAAGAGGAAGGCAAGTTTGATCCTTTGACTAAGAAGGAAGTGTTGGGTATTAAAAGAGAAATGGATAAGTTAGAAAGATCTATTGGCGGAATAAAAAATATGGGAGGTTTGCCAGAAGCCTTATTTGTGGTTGATGTAAAAAATGAAAAAATCGCTGTCTCAGAAGCTCGAAAGATGGGCATACCTATCATTGGTATAGTTGATACAAATTCTGATCCCGATAGCGTAGATTACGTTATCCCAGGAAATGACGATGCGATTCGATCTGTTTCTTTATTAACAAGAATAATCTCTAATGCTTGCCTTGAAGGGGCCTCAAAAGCTACTGGCATTGTTTCCGGAGATGGACCTGTGATTGTTAGAAAGGGTGAAGAAAATAAAAAAACAGCTACCGAAGAAGAGAAAAAATCTGTTTCACCTAAGAATGTTGAAAAAGAACTAAATATGAATTCCCCTGAGTCTTTAGTTACTCAAGAAGAAAGTAAAGAGAACATAGACGAAAGTAAAACTTCAGGATAGTAAGTTTATTGAGGTTAGTTATGACAATTAAAGCAAGCGAAGTTAAATTACTAAGAGAAAAAACTGGTTTAGGTATGATGGAATGTAAAAATGCTCTTGTCGAATCGAAAGGAGATATAGAATTAGCAATTACCAATTTAAGAAAAAATAGTGCTCTTAAAGCTGAAAAAAAATCTTCTAGAACCGCTGCCGAGGGACGCATTATCTCTAAAATAGACTCTTCTGAGAATTTGGCTGTTATTTTGGAAGTAAATTGTGAAACCGACTTTGTCGCGAAGGATGATAGCTTTATTGAATTCTGCGAAGAGGCATTAGATTTTTGCCTACAAAATCCAGATTCTTCTTTAGCCCAACTTTCCGAAGAAAAATTAGAAGAAAAGAGACAGGCTTTAATTCAAAAAATTGGAGAAAATATTGTCGTTAGAAGAAGAGAAATAATTAAATCTGATAATTTATATTCTTACGTTCATGGAAACAATAAAATCGGGTCTATAGTATCTATTGATCAAGAAAATAAAAACACTGGAGAGGATATTGCTATGCATATAGCCGCTTCATCTCCTTTGGTAATCGATCCTAATGATTTAGATGAAACTTTAGTATCTAAAGAAGAAGAAATAATAAAAGCACAAGTTGCGGATTCTGATAAACCAGAGAATATAGTTGAAAAAATGGTTTTGGGAAGATTGGAAAAGTTTAAATCAGAGGTTTCCCTTTTAAACCAACCCTTTGTAAAAGATCCTTCAAAAAATATTAAAACTTTACTTGAAGAACAAAATTTAAACGTCTTAAATTTTCATAGATACGAATTGGGTGAAGGAATAGAAGTTAATAAAATTGATTTTGCGGAAGAAGTAAAGTCTCAGCTTGAAAATTAAAAATGACCGATTCCAGAAGAGTTCTCTTAAAAGTTAGCGGAGAATGGTTTTCTGGAGCCAAAGAAAAAGGTTTTGACGAAAAGACGTTTGCTAGCCTCACAGAGTCTTTGATCGAAGCCAAGAATCAAAACATTCAAATTGCTTTAGTTCTCGGGGGAGGAAATATTTATAGAGGGAGAGAATTGGTCTCACTCAATATTGATCAGGTTTCAGCAGATTATATTGGAATGCTTTCGACAATAATGAATGGAATTGCTTTGTCGAATTTCTTAACTTCTAAAAATTGCGATAACAGCCTATTTTCCTCATTTGCAATTGGTAATTTCATAAAAGCCTATAGCAAAGAAGATGCTGAAAAATCTTTGTTATCAAACAAAATAGTAATTTTAGTTGGTGGCCTTGGCAACCCGCTTTTTACTACTGACTCTACGGCAAGCGTAAGGGCGGTAGAATTAAAATCAGATGTAATGTTAAAAGCTACTAATGTTGATGGTATTTACTCAGATGATCCAAAAAAAAATAAAAATGCCCAGAAATTTGATTACATAACCTTTGATGAAGCAATTCAAAAGAATTTAAAAGTTATGGATCAAACTTCTTTATGTTTTTGTCGTGATAACAATTTAGATGTGAGAGTTTTCAACGCTAATTCGAATGGCGCATTATTGGAAGCGCTAATCAATAAAAAAACTGATTTAGGCACTTTAGTAAAAGTTTAAAAATGATTGAAGATATTCAACTAGACGCCAAAGAAGGCATGGCCAAAACTCTTGAAGCTCTTGAATCTTCTTTTAAAAGAATAAGGACTGGTAGGGCAAATATTTCTCTCCTCGATTCCATAGAAATTGACTATTATGGAAACAAAACACCTCTTAACCAAGTTTCAAATATCTCTATAGAGGATGCTAAGACCTTGGCAATCGTTCCTTGGGAAAAAGATAATGTTCCTTTGATAGAAAAGTCTATTCAACAATCAGATTTAGGACTGCAGCCAATCACCTCAGGAGAGACAATAAGAGTTATTCTTCCGGATCTTACGGAGGAAACCAGAAGAGACTTGATTAAGGTTGCTAAGGCTGAAGCCGAAAATTCTAAAGTATCGATTAGGAACCAAAGACGAGATGCCAACGGTTTGTTAAAAGAGTATCTGAATGAAAAAGAGATTTCCGAAGATGATTTGAAAAGAGGCGAAGTATTAATTCAAGAAGTAACTGATCAATATGTAGAAAGTGTAGACAATTTGCTCAAGGAAAAAGAAAAAGACTTGCTAGAGATTTAAAAATGAGTGATGCCCCATCTCACGTCGCGATCATCATGGATGGAAATTCTAGGTGGGCAAAAAAAAATAAACTCACAAAAAAAGAAGGGCATAGAGCAGGTGTTAAAGCTGCGAAAAATATAATTGAGTACGCTGCAAAGAAACATTTAGATCATTTAACCCTTTTTGCATTTAGTACAGAAAATTGGGGAAGATCCAAATTTGAAGTAAATTCCATCATGGATCTTTTTGTTGAAGCATTAAGAGAAGAAACGCCAGAGCTTATAAAGAATTCAGTTAAAGTGAATTTCATAGGAGATGTATCGAAATTAAATAAAATAATAATCAAAAAAATTATCGAAACAAAAGGGCTCACAAGCAACTACCAGCCAAAATTAAATCTTAATATTGCAATAAGTTACGGGGGAAAATGGGACATAGTTAATGCCGTAAAAAAGATTCATGAAGAAATCTTAGAAAGAAAAATAAAAATCAATCAGTTAGATGAAAAGCTATTTTCTTTATATCTCGACACCTCAAAAATTCCGGATCCAGATTTAATCATAAGAACTGGTAATGAGAAAAGGCTGAGTAATTTTTTAATTTGGCAAGCCGCTTACTCTGAATTAGTTTTTAGCAAAAAATTATGGCCAGATTTCAGTAACGATGATTTACGAAGGGCTTTAAATCAATTTAAAGAAAGAAAGCGAAATTTTGGAAAGAGGAAATAATTCATGTTCGTAAGGGAGTTAACCGGAATTGCATTGGCTGTAGCTTCGACATTCCTTGTCTTTTTTTCAGATAAATTTTTTTTTAATATTTTTTTTATTGTAATTTTATTTTTCTTACTTTTTGAACTTCTTAAAATAACTAAATACTTCAATTTCTTTTTTTGGATTCAGATATTTTTAATATTTAGTTCTATATTATTTCTCCCAACATATGAAATTTATAGAGAGCTGTTCTTTGTTGCAATTCTAATTGCTGTGTTAACTGATTCAATCGCATATTACTCTGGTAAGAAATTAGGAAAAATTAAAATATTTCCAAAAACTAGTCCAAATAAAACCTTAGAAGGTTTAATTTGTGGAAATCTCATTACCACTCTTTTGTTAACCTTTTTTATAGTTTCTAGACCAACTTTTTTTGATTTAAACTATCTTTTGTTAATTTTGATTGTATGGGTATCTTCCCTAGCAGCAATTCTTGGTGATTATTTACAAAGTAGATTTAAACGAATTCAAAATATAAAGGATTCAGGAAAAATTTTACCAGGACATGGCGGCATATCAGATAGGTTGGATAGCCATTTGACTACTTTACCAGTATTCTTTGGGTTGCTTGAATTTTTTAAATTATGAAAAAAAATGTTTTAATTTTAGGATCTACTGGGTCAATCGGAAAATCAACTTTGGAAGTTATTGATAATAACGACAATTTTAATGTCATTTCTTTAGTTGCAAAAAACCAAAAAGACCTCCTTCTTGAACAAGCTAATAAATTCAATGCTTCCAACGTTTATCTTTCAAACGAAAGTTTTTCAAGCGCAGAACAAAGCAAGCATCTTAATCTTAATTTATTTAAAGATTTAGATGCATTGATTGATGACAAAGATATAGAAATAGTCGTTGCTGCCATTTCAGGATTAATTGGAGTTGACTCAATCTTAAAGGCGATCCAAGCAGGTAAAAAAATATTAATTGCCAATAAAGAGCCCATAGTTGTAGCAGGAAAAATCTTAATGTCGGAAGCAAAAAAATCTGGAGCAGAGATTATTCCAATCGATTCAGAACATTGCGCAATTCATCAATGTCTAAGCAAACTTGAGAAAAAAGACATTAAATCAATTACTTTAACCTGCTCAGGCGGACCCTTTTGGGGTCAATCAAGAAATGACCTAGATAAAATTTCTTACAAAGAAGCAAAAAAACACCCTATTTGGAACATGGGAGAAAAAAATCTTATTGATTCAGCAACGCTTATGAACAAAGCCTTAGAAATAATAGAAGCAAGGTGGTTATTTGATATAAACCCAGAAAAAATTAAAGTATTGATTCATCCTCAAAGTATAATCCATGGAATAGTAGAAAATATTGACGGCTCATCTTTAGCTTCGATGTCTGCACCTGATATGAAAATCTGTATCGCTTATGGGTTAGGTTATCCAGATAAAATAGACTCTAGTGCTAAATTTTTAAATTTACTTGAACAAGAAAAACTAGAATTTTTTGATCCGAAAGATACTGATTTTCCATCTTTGGAGTTTGCTTATAGATCGTTAGAGGGAGACGATACTATTCCAGCTGCTATGAATGCTGCGAATGAAATAGCCGTTAGTTATTTCCTTAATAATAAAGTTAAGTTCAATTCAATTTTTGATTCTGTAGACTATACTATGGATATATTTGAAGGTAGGCCTTCTCAATATGATTTAAATTTACAAGATCTTTTGGAGGTAGACAAAGAAGCAAAAAAGATTGCTACCGATTTTCTAAGCAAATCATGATAGAAATATTTTCATACATCTTAGGTTTTTTAACATTAATCATGGTCATTACCGCAATTCATGAAGCCGGCCATTTTTATGTTGCTAGATTTTTCAATGTAAAAATTCTTGATTTTTCAATCGGAATGGGAAAGTCTATAAAAAATTATATTGGTAAGGACGGCACATCTTATAACTTAAGACTTTTTCCTATCGGTGGATACGTAAAAATGCTTGGAGAAGATGTCATGGAAAAAAATTCGAAAGATATAGATGATTCTTTTGCCTCAAAAAAATATTATCAAAAGGTATTGATTCTTTTTGCAGGGCCCTTTGCTAATTTTTTATTGGCTGTCTTTTTATTCACAATTTTAAATTTGATAGGGTCAACAGTTCTTTCATCTCAAGTTGGATACGTTTTGCCAGAAAGCGCTGCAAGCAAGGCAAATATTACTGAAGGCGATTTAATTATTGAGATAGACGATAAAAATATCTCCTCGAGAGCTGACGCTCAAATGGCATTGTCAAGAAGACTCGGAGAGTCAGGAGAAATAAAATTTAAACTTAACTCAAATGGATCCACAAAAGAAACAAAAATTGATGTTGAAGATTGGTTAATAGGTGAGGAGCCAAAAGACCTCCTTTCAAATTTAGGTATTGGAATTCCAGTAAGCTCAGAAATAGGCACGATTTTAGAAAACAGCCCTGCAAATAAAGCAGGCCTCATTTCTGGAGATAAAGTTTTGGAAATCGAGGCTCAAAAAATTTCAAGTTGGGGGCAAATTAAAGATGTTGTAGATAAGTCGCTAGGTATGCCGTTAAAAATAAAAATCTTAAGGGATAATGAAGAAATATTTTTTCAAGTAACTCCAACTTTTTCAGACTCTAGATGGGTTTTAGGCATCACTTCAGCTAACAAATTTTCAGAGAGTTCTTATATTTATAAGTCCTACTCTCCAATAAATGCTTTTACAAATGCTTTGGAAAAAACATATTCTACTATAGTTGATTCTTTTATTTTTCTATACAAAATGATAGGAGGTTATGTTTCTCCAAAAAATCTTGGCGGCCCTGTCATGATAGGTCAGGTTGCAGGAGAATCTTTAATTTATGGAGGATTTTATTCCTTTCTATTGCTTATGAGTTTTGTAAGCATTGGATTAGGAGTAATAAATTTAGTACCAATTCCAATTCTAGATGGAGGCCAAATTTGTTTGTTGACATTAGAGAGATTAAAAGGGTCTCCGATTTCACCTAGGACTTTAGATTTTGTTTATAGAGTAGGGCTCTCTATGGTTATTTTTTTGATGATATTTGTTTTCATCAATGACTTATCAAGGCTTTCTGTACTTTAAGAAAATGAAATTAAATTCTTTTAATTTTTTGTTTCTGACAATATTTTTTTTCTCAAATCTAGTTTTTTCATCATCATGGATTATTGAAGATATTAGGATTAGTGGTTTGCAAAGAGTCTCTGCAGGTAGCATTTTCGCAGAGATACCTGTGACTATTGGAGATTCTATTGAACAAGATGAAATTATTGAAATCTCCAAATCAATATTTTCTACTGGTCAATTTGACGACATTCAAATTGGAAGAGAAGGAAACGCCTTATTAATAAATTTAGTCGAAAGACCAACAATCGATGAAATAGTCATCGAAGGAAATCAAGCGATTAAAACAGATAATTTAATGGATGGGTTGAAAAATTCAGGAATTTTTGAGGGCGCTTTATTCAGAAGATCAGTTTTTGAAAATTTAAGTTCAGAGTTGGAAAGGCAATACGTTTCTCAAGGAAAATATGCTGCGAATGTAGAAGTCTCATCCGATCCTTTGCCTCGTAATCGGGTAAAACTAAACGTTGAAATAGAAGAAGGCGAAACTGCAAAGTTACAGAGCATTAATATTGTTGGGAATAATCTATTTTCTGAAGACGAGCTAAAGAAAGTTTTTAAGCTAAGACCAAGATCCTGGTTATCAATATTTAGAAGAAACACTCCATATTCAAAAGAAAATCTTAAAGGCGATCTAGAAAGTTTAGAGTCGTTTTATAAAAATAGAGGATACCTAAATTTCTCTGTAAATAATTCGATAATAACTATTTCTGAGGACAAGCAGAAAGTGTTTATAACTGTAAATATCTCTGAAGGAGATCTTTACAAAATCAATAATGTTTCTTTGGCAGGTGACTTTCCAGTAAAAGAGGAAATTATCAGAAGTCTTATATATGTTGTTGATGATTCAACTTTTTCTCAAGAACTCATTACCTTTTCTGAAGAAAGTATAAATAATCTTTTAAACAACGAAGGGTTTTTATTTTCTGAAGTGTCGGGAAATATCAAGAGAGTTGACGACAATCTTGTGGACATAGTTTTTTTCGTCGAGCCTGGACAGAGGACTTATGTTAGGAACATTGATTTCTATGGTAATAAAAGAACTCATGATGTTGTCTTAAGAAGAGAAATGAGACAAATGGAAGGTGCGTGGGCCTCAAACTCACTTCTTGAACGCTCTAAGTTGAGGTTAGATAGGTTAGGTTTTTTTAAAGAAGTAAATTTTGAAACAATTCCTGTTCCAGGAGAAAAAGACAAAGTAGACGTAGAGTTCAACGTCGAAGAGGAATTTTCTGGCTCTATTGCGGGAAGTTTAGGTTATGGCGCCTACGGGTTCAGTATAGGAGCAAATTATTCAGAGAGTAATGCTTTTGGAACTGGAAATAGTATTGGGGTCGGACTTAATTATAGTGATTGGCAAACCGATGTGTCTTTTAATTTTTTTGATCCTTATTTTAATGCGGATGGTGTTGGTTTAGGTTATGGCGCTTATATTAGATCTTCAGATTATTCAAATTTTAATATTTCTGCTTACAACACAGAATCTTTTGGTGGTTCAGTTCAATTTGTTTTACCCATTAATGAAATTGAACAATTAAGTTTGTCCGCTTCAATTGATCAAACAGATTTATCATCAAGTGCACTATCTTCCAGACAACTTTTAGATTTCATTTCTACTGAGGGTTCAAAGTTTGAATCTTTGACTCTAGGAGTCACTTGGTCAAGAAATTCTCTCAATAGAGGCTTATTTCCTACTGCAGGAACTTTAAATGTTCTGTCAGGTTCAGTTGCTGTGCCTGGGAGTTCTTTAACTTATGGAAAGCTATCTCATAGATTCAAGTATTATAGACCTTTGCCAAGTGATTTTGTTTTTTCAATCAGGACTGAAGTGGGTGGACTTTTTGCATATGGAGACACCGAAACACCTCCTCCATACGAAAATTTTTATGCTGGAGGATTAAATTCTGTTAGAGGTTTTGAACAAAATTCTCTTGGTCCCAGAGCAGTATATTCAGGATTTTATTCCTATTACAACAGGCCAACAGGTGGAACTTATTCGTTTGAAGGAGGAATGGATTTAATTTTTCCTATTCCTTTTTTAGAAGACAGCAGATCAGTAAGAAGCTCGTTATTCTTCGATTTTGGAAACGTATTTAGTGATGGCTGTAAATCATACGAAACCAACTGTAGTGAATTTGATTTATCAGAACTGAGATACTCCCTAGGTCTTGGCGTAACTTGGATTACCGCACTTGGACCAATGTCGTTCGCTATTTCTTCTGTTTTTGGAGATGATGTCTTAGATGAAACTGAAACTTTTCAATTTGAGATTGGAAATCAATTTTAAAAATTCTTCTGGAAAAAGACCCCGTACAGAAGGTAAACTTCGTTTATATAAATCCTCTTAGGGAGATCATCATGAGAAATTTTTCAATTTATTTAACTTCAGTCTTATTTTCTTTCTTTTCGCTTCCATCGATAGCAAACCTTGAAGGCGTAGCGGTAATAGATTATCAAGCTATATTTTTAGGCACTGATCTCGCGAGAACAAGTTTTGAGGAATTAAGAGAATCAAACGATTATAAAGAACTAATGGAAGAGGCTCAGCTTAAGGATTCAGATAGATTGGCTTTAGCTGAGGAACTTAATAAAGATTCATCCACAATGTCAGATGAAGAACAAGCTGATAAATTAAAAAAAGCTCAATCGCTGTATCAGGATATTCAGTTTCTCACACAGAAGATGCAAACTCTTGAAAATGAGGTAGTTCAAAAACTTCAAGCCAACCAAGGACCTAGTGTACAAAAGGTTGTAAATGATCTAATTGTGGCAAAAAAAATTACCTTGTTATTTAACAGTCAAGCTTTGTTAGCTTATGACCAAGCGAATCCTTTAATAAACATTACTCCTGAGGTAATTGAATTATTAAATCAGGCAAATAATAAAGAATAATTATTTGTTTTGTCCAAAAAAGTATACAAGCTTAGCGAAATTGCTGAACTTTTAGATTTATCTTTAGATGGAGATGGAGAAAAAAGAATTGTATCAATAAATAATCTTAAGAATGCAAAATCCTCTGAATTGTCCTTCTACTATTCAAAAAAATTTAAAAAAGATTTAGAAAATACAAAAGCAGGAGCGATTATTTTATCTAAAGAAGATGATTTTGATTTTTCCGGAAGCAAACTTTATACAGATCAGGTGCATCTAGTTTATGCTAAATGCAGTCAATTATTTGAATCTGAAGTTTCTATACCTTATTTAAAAGATGAGTTCTCTAAGATTCATGAAAGTGCAAAAGTTAATTCTAATTCTTATATCGGGCCTTACAGCGTTATAGAAAAAGGGGCCCAAATAGAAGAAGGTGTTTTTATCAACTCTGGAGTTCACATAGGGGCGGGAACCATAGTTAAAAAAAATTCTAAAATACACTCAAATGTCTCGCTTTATCCAGATTCATTGATAGGAGAAAATTGCATTATCCATTCTGGCACTGTCATAGGTTCGGATGGGTTAGGCTTTGCAAAAAATGGAAAAAAATGGGAAAAGATTGTTCATTCTGGAAAGGTGATTATCGGCGACAATGTTGAAATTGGTGCTGGCTGCACAATTGATAAAGCTTCTTCTGGAGCTACTGAAATTTGTAACGGAGTAAAATTAGATAACCAAATACATCTAGCCCATAATTGTCATATCGGAGAAAATACTATCATTGGCGCAAATACTTCAATAGCTGGAAGCGTAAGGATAGGTAATAACTGCATGATTGGTGGCCTGTGTGGGATAGTGGATAATATTCAAATTACAGATGAGGTAACTATCTATCCAATGACATTTGTGACAAATAATGTCAAAAATGAGGGAGCTTATTCAGGAGGGCCTATTTTAATGGAACATAAAGATTGGTTAAAAAAATCAGTAACTTTAAGGAAAAAATGATTGATATAGAAGAAATTAGAAAATATTTACCCCATAGATATCCCTTTTTGCTCGTAGACAGGGTAATCGAGATTGAGTTGAATAAATATATAAAGGCTTATAAAAACATAACAAATAATGAGCCTTATTTCATAGGACACTTTCCTGAGAAGAGTGTGGTTCCAGGTGTTTTAATTTTAGAGGCTATGGCTCAAGCTTCAGGCATATTGGGTTTTAAAACCATGAGTAAAACCCCGGATGAAGGTTCAATGTATTATTTTGTCGGAGCAGACAATTTAAGGTTTAAAAGACCTGTAATACCTGGAGATAAATTAATTTTAGAATCAACAAAAATTTCAGACAAAAGAGGAATTTGGAAATTTGAATGTAAGGCCTCTGTAGAAGATGAATTCGTCTGCTCAGCTACAATTTTGTGTGCAGACAGACCAAAATAATGATTCATAAATCTGCAATTGTTCATAAATCAGCAAAACTTGATACCACTGTAAACATCGGTCCATTTGCGGTTATTGGACCTGAAGTAGAAATTAATTCTGGTTCAAATATAGGCTCTCATGCTGTTCTAGAAGGCCCAACAATTATAGGAAAAAATAATAAAGTTTTTTCGTTTGCTTCAATTGGAGGAGATCCACAAGATAAAAAATATCAAGGAGAAAAAACTTTTTTAGAAATTGGAGATGATAATATTTTTAGAGAAGGAGTCACAATAAATAGAGGCACAATCCAAGAAAACTCAAAAACCCTGATTGGCTCAAGAAACTTGTTCATGGCTTATGTACACGTGGCTCATGATTGTGTAGTAGAAGACGATGTTGTGTTGGTAAACAATTCATCAATTGCTGGTTGCGTCAAATTAGAAAGAGGAGCGATTTTAGGCGGTTTTAGTTTAGTTCATCAGTTTTGTAATATTGGAGCTTACAGCTTCTCTGCCATGGGAAGCGCAGTGTCGAAAGATATTCCAGCCTTTGTCAGGGTAAGCGGGAATACCGCAAAAGCGAGAGGGCTTAACGTTACTGGAATCTCTCGACTCAATATTAATAAAGAGGGTACTCACGCACTTAAAGAAGCTTATAAAATTATTTATTTAAGAAAAAATACATTAGAAAATTCAAAAAGAGAAATAGAAGCTAATTTTGGCCACTTACCTGAGATTAAAATTCTTCTTAATTCTTTAAAGAATTCTGAAAGAGGAATAGTTAGGTAAGCTAGCAATGAAAATAGCTTTATCAGCGGGAGAGGAATCAGGTGATATTTTAGGCTCAGATTTAATGCGATCTCTTAAAGCTCATGACGACAAGATTGAATTTATAGGAATTGGCGGAGAAAGGATGAAACAAGATGGACTAGAATCCTTGTTTCCAATTAACGAAATTTCAAAAATGGGAATCATAGATCCTTTACTCTCATTAAAGACCATATTGAAAAGAAGAAAGCAGTTAATAAGTTTTTTTGAGTCTCAAAAACCAGATATTTTTATCGGGATAGACAGTCCTTCCTTTAATCTTGGAATATCTAAAAAATTAAAAAAAAAGATAGACATCTCAACAATTCAATATGTTTGCCCTCAATTTTGGGCCTGGCGCGAAGATCGAATAAAAAGTTTTTCTAAATTTTTAGACCATATTTTTTGCTTATATGATTTTGAAAAAAAAATTTTACGTCAACATAACATTAATTCAAGTTTTGTTGGTCACCCCATTGCAGAAAAAATTGAGTTTGAAATAAATAGAAAGGAGTACAAACAAAAACTTAATCTAGATGAAAATTCCAAGTACGTTGTATTAATGCCTGGTAGTAGAAAATCTGAAGTTACCAGACACTTCAATGTTTTAGCTTCACTTTCAAATCATTATTTAAAATTAAATTCAAAGCTTCGATTTATCTTTGCTTTAACCGAAGATAGTAAAAAATTGAATTTGGAGAAAGAAATCAAAGGAAATTCGAATTTAGAGATCCATTATGGCAATTCTAGAAATATTCTTCGCGCTTGTGATTATGCTGTCATAACCTCTGGAACAGCATCATTGGAGGCAGCACTTTGTAAAATTCCAATGATTGTTATCTATAAAACAAATTTTTTAAGTTATATGATTTTATCAAGACTCATCAAGACAGAATTTATTTCTTTACCAAATATATTAAAAAAGAAAAAAATCGTTGAGGAACTTATACAAACAAAGGTCACTAAAAAAAATCTTGTTAGTGAGTTAGAGGCCTTAATGAATAAAGATCATCATGACTTATTGAATGATTATAAGAAAATTCATAGTTCTTTAATAAATTCAAAAAAAACAAAATTTTACGATGTAATCAACTCTGTAAAAAAAAATTGAAAAGGTTTTTAGCCGGAGTTGACGAAGTCGGAAGGGGTTGTCTTGCAGGGCCAGTTGTTGCAGCAGCAGTTATTCTTGGTGAAAATAACGTAAAAGGGTTAGCAGACTCAAAAAAATTATCCCCAAAAAAAAGGACTGAACTTTCAAACATAATAAAACTAAAAGCTCATGCCTTTTCTATCGCTACAGTTTCTGCAAGGATAATTGACAAAGTTAACATTAGAAATGCATCTATTCTTGCTATGGAAAAAGCTGTGGCCGGTCTAAAACACTTGCCAAGAGAAATAATTGTAGATGGAAGGGATTCTTTAAACTCAAAACATCCTGTAAGCACTTTAGTGAAAGCTGATAATTTAGTAGCTGAAGTCATGGCTGCTTCAATAATTGCAAAGGTTTTCCGAGATGAATTAATGCTACTTTTAGACAGTAAGTATCCTAAATATTTTTTTGGCTCTCATAAGGGTTATGCAACTAAAAAACATATAGACGCTATAAATTCATATGGAATAATAAAAGAACATAGAAAAAGTTTCGGAATTGTAAAAAAATATAAATGAATAAATTTTGTCATCTAAGTCTTCACTCAGAATTTTCCATAAATGACGGTTTAATTAATATGGAAGCTTTGGCAAATAAAAGCTCAGAATTGGGATTTGATTCTGTTGCTTTGACGGATTCTTCTAACCTTTTCGGGTTTGTTAATTTTTATGAAAGTATGAGGAAGAAAGGGTTAAAACCAATTTGTGGCTCAGAAATGATTTTAGAAGGAGAAAATTCTAGAGGCAATTTGACATTCTTAGTTAAAAATCACCTAGGATATAAAAATTTGATGAGATTAATATCTCATGCGAATACAAAAGGAAAAAAAAATAAAGAATGCTTAATTAATACAAAAATTCTTAAGGATAACTATGAAGGACTCATAATGTTTTCGGGGGGCTTAGGAAGTCAAATTTCAGATTCCATATTGTCGGATAAATTTGAACTGGCTGAGAAGCAAGCTAAATTTTTTAAAGAAATTTTTAAAGAAGATTTTTTCTTTGAAATTACCAGATTAGGTTTTGAAGGTGAAAATAGGTGCAATAGCGCTCTTTTAGACTTATCAAAATCTTTAGAGATCCCTGTAATCGCTTCAAATCGAGTAAGATTTTTAAATGAAAATGATTATGAATCTCACGAGACAAGAGTAAGTATCCAATCGGGATATGTACTAAGCGATCCAAGAAGAAAAAGAGACTATAAAGAAGCTCAATATTTTAAGTCTTCTGAAGAGATGTTGCATGACTTCGCTGATATTCCTGAAGCAATAGAAAATGCTTATGAAGTTTCAAAGAAATGTAATTTAGAAATAAAAACGGGAGTTTATGTCCTACCTGATTTCGAAACGCCTAATAATTTAAAAGAATCGGATTACCTTAGGAAATTAGCAGTAGAAGGTATTTTGGAAAAAATGAAGTTAAAAAACTTTGATCAATTGCCTTCAGTATATTTACAAAGATTCAATTACGAATTAGAGACAATTTTAGAAATGGGCTATGAGGGATATTTTTTAATAGTAGCTGACTTTGTCAATTGGGCTAGAAATAATCAGGTTCCTGTGGGACCTGGACGGGGCTCTGGAGCAGGCTCTTTAATTGCTTATTCTTTGGGTATTACTGGATTAGACCCAATGAAATACGACTTATTATTTGAACGTTTCTTAAATCCGGACAGAATAAGTAACCCTGACTTTGATATTGACTTTTGCAGAGACGGAAGAGAGAAAGTTATAGACTATGTTACAAATAAGTATGGTAATCAAGCAGTTGCACAAATTTGCACATTTGGGACCATGGCAGCTAGGGCTGTAGTTAGAGATGTTGCAAGAGCTCAAGGCAAGTCCTACAGTCTCGGAGATAAAATTGCAAAATTAATTCCTTTTAGTCCTGAAATGACCCTGGAAAAGGCCCTCAAAGAAAATAAAGAATTAAAACAGATTTTAAAATTAGATGAGGATGCTTCAGAAATATTTGATATGGCACTTAAGTTAGAAGGTACTGCTAGAAGTGTTGGAAAACATGCTGCTGGGGTAGTTATAGCTCCTTCAAAAATTAACGATTATTCTCCTTTGTATTTAGATGCCGATACTTATGACGAATCCGTTCCTCAAAGTTATGCAACCCAATATAGTATGGAAGATATTGAAGCAGTAGGACTACAAAAATTTGATTTTTTAGGTTTAAAAACTTTAACCGTTATTAATAAAGCTCTGATTGAAATAAATAAATATAGAGAATCTATCAAGTTAGAACCAATTAATCTTGACGAGCTTAACCTAGACGATAAAGGAGTATTTGAGTTGCTCCAGAAAGGTATTACCACGGCAGTTTTTCAAATGGAATCACGAGGTATGAGAGAGTATCTCATCAAATTAAAACCCAACACTTTTGAGGATATTATTGCGATGATTGCCCTTTATAGACCTGGCCCTTTAGAAATGAAGATGGTCGATACTTATATAAATCGGAAAAATGGAATAGAAAAAATTGATTACTCTAAAGACCATAATATCGAGAAAATTTTAAAGAGTACTTACGGAGTAATTGTTTATCAAGAACAGGTAATGCAATTGGCTCAAGAATTTTCGGAATTTACCTTAGGTCAGGCAGATATTTTGAGAAAGGCAATGGGAAAAAAGATTCCCGAAGTAATGGAGAGTCAAAGACAAGCCTTTATTGACGGGGCTAAAAAAAATCAAAAGATAAGTAGAGTAGCCGAAGATTTATGGGATCAAATAGAAACTTTTGCAGGGTACGGATTCAATAAATCTCATTCTGCAGCATATGCTTTAATTTCCTATCAGACTGCATGGCTTAAATCTCATTATCCATCTCAATTCATGGCTTCCGCTTTATCATCAGAACTAGACGATACAGATAAAATTAAAGTTTTGATTGATGATGCGTCTTCTTTAGGATTAAAAATAGAGCCTCCAAATATAAATAAAAGTTTCAGAGATTTTATTTCTCTTAATGAAGAAACTATTTTATTTGGCCTTGGATCGATAAAAGGAGTTGGAGAAAATGCTATAGAAAATATCATAGAACAAAGAAAAAAAGGCGATTTCGAGAGTCTTAAAGACTTTTGTTTTAGAGTTGATCTTTCAAAAGTTGATAAGAGGTGTATCGAGCCCCTAATCAAAAGTGGATCAATGGATGTGTTTAATATAGATAGATTTCAACTATTGGATCAAATGGAAGACATATTAAAGTTAGCAAGACAGGAAATAGAAAATAAAGAAAATGGCCAATCCGATATGTTCGGAGTTCAAGAATTTTCAGTAGAAAGTAAGTCAAGCTTAAAAGAGTCTTTCCCTTCATCTGGCCTTTCAACTTTAGAATTTGAATCTCTGGGATATCATCTGCAACACCACCCAGTAGAGGAAAATTACTGGGAATTAAAAAAAATCTCTCCAATAAAAATAAAGGATCTTTTATTAAGTAATAATAATCAGAGATGTAGCGGAGTCATCATTTCTCATAATCGAATTCAAACTCGAAGGGGAACAATAGTATTTGCAACTCTAGACGATAATTCCGGAAGGATCGAATTAATCATTAATCAAGAGGTTTTAGAAGCTTCCAACTTATCTTTTAACGGCCAAGAAATAATTATTGCTGACGGAGAGGTCATTGAGGAAGATGGAAAAAAGAACAAAGAATTTGGCTTATCAAAAAAAATGAGAGTAACTCAATTAAATACCCTCGAAGAATTAAGAATAAAATTTGCTAGAAAATTATCTATAAACATTTCGGAAAATCAAACAAAGAAAATAGAACAATTGATAGAGCAACTTCAAGATTTTTCTAAAGAAGAAAGTCCTAATGGATGTCCCATTGAAATTAATTATCACACTAAGGATGGAAAAGTTGGCATGGAACTTAAAGAAAACTTTAATATTTCTTTAACTAATGATAATTTTGAGTCCCTGAAGAAGGCTTGTGGTATGAAAAATATTGATTTGCATTATTATTCGAGGCAGTAAATGGCTTATACGTACTTAGAATTTGAAAAACCAATTAGTGATTTAGAAAGTAAAATCGAAAACCTTAAAACATCTAAAGAAGATAACGAGGTTTTGGAAGAAATTTCAAAAATTAGTAATCAAATAGAATCTATTACAAAAGATATTTATGACAACTTAGACATTTGGCAGAAAGTTCAAGTAGCTAGGCATCCACATAGACCACATTTTTCCGATTACATAGAAAATATTTTTACCAACTTTGATGAGCTTCATGGCGACAGAACATTTGGCGATGATAGAGCCATAATTGGAGGGTTGGCAATGTTTAAAAAAATGCCAGTTGTTCTTATTGGTCACGAAAAAGGTGCTAGTACGGATGATAAAATCTTGAGAAATTTTGGTATGGCTCAGCCAGAGGGCTATAGAAAAGCTGAAAGGTTAATGAAACTAGCAGAAGATTTTAATTTACCTTTAATAACCTTTGTGGATACGCCAGGAGCATACCCAGGAATAGAAAGTGAAGAAAGGGGAATGAGTGAAGCGATTGCAAAAAATTTAAGCGTTTTAGCAAAATTAAAAACACCTATTATTGTTATTATCACCGGAGAAGGTGGATCGGGAGGAGCTCTTGCAATTGGAGTAGGGGATCATATTTGTATGCTTGAATATTCCATCTACGCGGTTGCTTCTCCAGAAGCATGCGCTTCAATTGTTTGGAGAGATAAATCCAAGGCAAATGAGGCCGCTAAAGCAATGAAAGTTGATGCAGAAAATTTAATTAATTTTGGCCTCATAGACGAGGTTATAAGTGAGCCTCTTGGAGGAGCACATAGAGACGTAAAAGGTGCTTGTAATATTATTTCTGATTCAATTGAGAAGTCTTTAGAATCTCTTAAGGACAAGGATATTGAGGAAATATTAAATCAAAGATATCAAAAAATTATGTCCTATGGATTGGTTTAAATCTTGTTCAATCTAAAATCTCTAATTACTCCACATCTAATTAAAGGCAAGAAGTGTTTCGTTGCATATAGTGGAGGAGTTGATTCTACTGTTTTACTTAATGAAGTTGGAAAGGCTGCCAATGAATTTAATTCTGAAGTAGAAGCAGTACATGTGAATCATGGATATTCTAAATCTTCAGAATCTTGGGAAGAACATTGTAAAATTTTTTGTAAAAAAAAAGGTTTTTCTTTCAAATCATTTCAGATGGATTCAAAAAATTTAAAAGGTTCAAGTTTGGAATCCTTGATGAGAGAGAGAAGATACGAGATATTTCAAAAAATTCTTATTGATAAAACTTCTCTATTATTTATGGGGCATCACTTAGACGACCAAATAGAAACCTTATTTTTTAGATTGATCCGGGGCACGGGTTTGAAAGGCGCCTCTTCAATACCGCTTAAACGTAATTTAGGAAACGGATTTATAGTAAGACCATTTTTAAAAGTTGCAAAAGAGGAAATTATTCAAAATGCCATCCAAAATAATTTAAGTTTCGTAGAGGACGATTCAAACAACAATAACGATTTCGATAGAAATTATTTGAGAAATATAGTGATTCCTAAAATTTCTGAGAGGTGGCCAAATTACAGAAAGAGTATCTCTAGGTCTATAGATAACCAAAAAAACTCATTCGAATTTTTAACCGAAATTTCAAAGAAAGAGTTAGTTAAAATTGTTAAAGGAGAAGATATTAAAATTAATGAGTTGAAAAAATATGATGTAAATTTTCAAAAAATTTTATTTCTTAGCTGGCTGGAAAATAAAAAATGCAATTTACCGAATAGTGCTGTTTTAGAAGAAATAATAAATAAGTTTATCCATTCAGAAAAGACAAGTTGTCCTAAACATATTTGGGGATCTAAAAATAAAGGAAATAAGGTTTGCTTGATTATAAAAAAGGGAATGATGTCAGTTGAGGTTAGCTAAAAGATTTTTTTATACCATTCATAATTGCTTCAAAGGACGCAGCTACTGTGTTTGAGTTTATCCCAATTCCCCAAAAACTTTTATTATCGATCGTTATTTCAATATAAGCTGCTGCAGAAGCGTCTGCACCCGATGATATAGCATGTTGTTGGTAATCTGAAATCTTAAGAGATATTCCAAGTAACTTACTTAAAGCTTTAATGCATGCGTCTATAGGCCCATTTCCTTCTCCCTCTACTAAAATTTCTTTATTCTTGTAATGAATTTTTAATTTTAATAAATCTAAATTTTCTCCATTAGGGTAGCTCTTTGAATTGATACTATGGCTTAAGTAATTCATATCATCGCCTAATTCAACATAGTTCTTTTTGAAAACTTGCCAAATCTCCCCTGCTTCAATTTCTTGTCCCGTAGAATCTGTGATTTTTTGAATTACTCTAGAGAAGTCAATTTGTAATCTTCTTGGCAAGGATAAACCATGATCTTTTTCAAGCAAATATGCAACCCCTCCTTTTCCTGATTGACTATTAATTCTTATTACAGCCTCATAAGATCTTCCGACATCTTCTGGATCTATTGGAAGGTAAGGAACCGCCCATTTGGGATCGTTGGATTCTCTCATTGCATCAAAACCTTTCTTTATTGCATCTTGATGAGAACCTGAAAATGCAGTGAAAACCAAGTCTCCAGCATAAGGGTGTCTAGGATGGACGGGTAGCTGATTACAATATTCAACTTCTCTCATAATTTTATTTATGTTAGAAAAATCAAGTTTAGGATCAACCCCTTGAGTTAGTTGATTTAAGGCCAACGAGACTATATCAACATTTCCAGTTCTTTCCCCATTACCAAATAAAGTTCCTTCTATTCTGTCTGCGCCTGCCATTAAACCAAGCTCTGCAGCTGCAACAGCAGTTCCTCTATCATTATGTGGATGTAGACTCAAAATTATACTTTCTCTATTTTTTAAGTTTTCAGACATCCATTCAATTTGATCTGCATATATATTCGGAGTAGATAATTCAACAGTAGCCGGAAGGTTCATGATTGATTTTTTATTTTTAGTTGGTTGCCAAATCTCATTTACTTCGTTGCAAACTTCCAGAGCATACTCCAATTCGGTTCCCGTAAAACTTTCCGGGCTATATTGAAATTGCCAATTTGTGTTTGTCGCTTCTTCTGATAACTTCTTTACTAAAGCTGCTCCTTCTGTAGCTATTTTAGTGATCCCCTTTTTATCTTTATTGAAAACTACCTTTCTTTGAAGAGTTGATGTTGAATTATATAAATGCAGTATCACATTTTTACAATCAGCAACTGATTCAAAAGTTTTTTCTATTAAGTGCTCTCTTGATTGAGTTAAAACTTGAATTTGAACATCATCTGGAATGAGATTTTGGCTTACAAGTTCCCGAACAAATTTAAATTCGGTTTCGGAAGCAGAAGGGAAGCCGATTTCAATTTGTTTAAATCCCAGTTCTACCAGCATAGAAAAAAACCTTAACTTTTTATCTATACCCATAGGTTCTATTAATGCCTGATTCCCATCTCTTAAATCAACACTGCACCAGATTGGTGGATGTGTAATTTGATTCTCAGGCCATTTTCTATTGGTCAACTCAATCTTCTTGAATGGCGAATACTTTGAAGCAGAGCTATTTATAATTTCTTTCAATTTTTATACTCAAATTTGAATTAAAATATTATATAGGATTAATTAAATGAAATTTAACGACTATATATTTGAAGATTTAAAACTACATAAATGGGAATTAAACTCTAGTTATTCGTTTGAAAAAAACAAGGTAGTTAAAGTCGAAACGAAAAAATTTAACAAAGATGAAATTTCCTTTTTATATTCTATGTCTTCAGCATTTGGACTGAACTTTGAAGAGAAAGATTCATTAAAAATTTATAACTTTTTCGTAGACCAAAATCTTTTTCAATTAGATAAACTTAGTGAATTCATGTCGGATTCAAAAGCAAGAAAAAATGTCTGGGAAAGAAAACTTTAAATTTAAGATTCTTGATTTTAAGGACCTCGAAAGAGTAATGGAAATTGAAAGACTTTCGAACCCCACACCTTGGTCTATTGGAAGTTTCATAGATTGTATAAATTCCAACTACCAAAATATTTTATTAATTAAACAAGAAGAAACAATAGGGTTTTGCATTTCTACAATTAACTTTACAGAATCTCATCTACTCAATATATCTGTGCATCCTGAGTTTCGTTCTCAAGGTATGGGTCAGTTGCTCTTAAATAAATCTGAACAAGATGCAAAAAAAAAGGGCGTCTCTGATATTTTCTTGGAGGTTAGAGATAGTAATGAGAAAGCAATTGAGTTTTATAAAAAGAATAATTATAAAAATGTTGGTAAAAGAAAAAATTATTATAGATTATCTCAAGGGAGAGAAGACGGATTGATTTTTACCAAGCATATGAACTTATCTTCCTTAGAAAGTATTTCAAGATTTTCATTATTTTTTTTAAGAAAGATGTTAAATTTTAACCGAGGTTAGTCTATGGAGTATAAAAAACTTGGGAATACTGATATTGATGTAAGTTTAATTTGTTTGGGAACAATGACTTGGGGCCAACAAAATACTGAAGAAGAAGGCCATGAGCAAATGGACTATGCCGTTGAGAATGGAGTGAATTTTTTTGATACAGCAGAGTTATATTCGATACCTCCCAAAGAAGAAACTCAGGGCAGCACAGAAAGAATTATTGGTTCTTGGTTTGAGAAAAATGGGTGCAGGCAAGATATTATTCTTGCAACTAAAGTAGCCGGAAGAAGTGGCATGAAATGGTTTAGGGGTGGAGAAACTAGATTAAACAAGGAAAACATAGAAAAAGCGATTGAAGGAAGCTTAAAAAGATTGAAAACAGATTACATAGACCTTTATCAATTACATTGGCCAGATAGAGCTTTAAATATATTTGGTGGAGGTTTAGGACTTTATAAACATTATGATCTTGAGTCTGTCCCAATCGAAGAAACTTTAGATGTTTTAAACCAAATTGTTGAAACAGGCAAGGTTAGACACATAGGGTTGTCAAATGAAACACCATGGGGCCTGTCTGAATTTTTAAATGTATCTGAAAGAGATAATCTCCCTAGAGTACAGTCGGTTCAAAATGCATATAATTTACTGAATAGATCCTATGAATCGGGAATGTCGGAATTTTTTCATAGAAGTTCAGTAGGATTATTAGCCTATTCTCCCTTAGCGCAAGGTTATTTATCAGGTAAATATTTAGATGGAAAACTTCCGGAGGGATCCAGAACAAAACTTTTTGGTAGAGGGCAAAGATACGAAACTCCAAGCGCCGAGGCTGCAATTAGAAAATATATTAACCTTGCTGATCAATCCAATCTTGATCCATCTTTGATGGCTAATGCTTTTGTAAACTCTAGAGAATTTGTCACTTCCAACATTATTGGGGCAACTACAATGGAACAACTTGAAATAGCTATAAAAAGTGGAATTACTAAATTGTCCGATGATGTTATTGGGGAATTAGACAAGATTCATTCGGAATGTCCTAATCCCTGCCCTTAATCTAACTGAATGAAGATATCAGAAGACTCTTTTTTTAAGGAGTGTAAAAAATTTGAAGATATTGAAAAAGCTCTTTTTCAAAAAATAAAAAATTTAAGAGATTCCGTCAAGGGAGACAAAGTCTATGATGATAATAAAATAGATAAAGAAAGTTTCCATTTAACAATCTTTTTGAAATCAGATTTAATTGCTTACTCTCGTTTATATCAAAGTTCAGACTACGAAGTGTCCTTGCAAAGATTCTCCGTTGCTGAGAAATACAGAAATATTGGTATATCAAAAATTCTTATGGATTTTATTTTATTAAAAGCAAAAAAAAATTTTAATAAATCTTCACTTATTTTAACTTCGAGACTTAAAACAAAAGAATTTTATGAAAAATATGATTTCGAAGTATACGATATAAGAAGGGAAAATAGTCTTGATAGATTTTATATGAGGAGAGATTTTTAAATAACTCTTATTTCATTAGCTTGCGGTCCTTTTACACTTGAAATAACCGTGTAACTTACTCGAGTATTTTCCTTCAAACTTTTTCTATCTTTTTCAGCCACTGAAGCAAAATGAATGAACAAATCTCCTCCTTTATCTCTTTCTAGGAAACCATAACCTTTGCTAGGATCGAACCATTTTATAGTTCCTTTTTCTCTTCTTAGCCTATATTTAATTTGCCTGCCATAAACAATAATCATGCTGGAGATATATGTGGAAAAGAATATAAAGAAAAAGATTTTTATGAATCCTTCTTGAAAAAAGAAGTTATATAAAAATGCAGAAATAAGACTTACTATAATTCCTGCTGTCGCTCCTCTCAACCACATAGAGTTATTATACTTTTTCTAGTACTTTAAGGTGTTTTCTAGTTTTAGATATTTTTTGACTCAAGTCTTTTAATTGCATTTTTCTTTCTTTCACTAAAAGTTTAGGTGCATTTTTTATAAATTTTTTATTTTGCAATTGTAATTTTAAACTTTCAAAGTTTTTGTTCAATTTATTAAGATTTTCTGAGTTTCTTGCAATCTCTTTATTAGGATCTATTAATCCTTTTAAAGGCACAAAAAGTTTCTCATCCGAAATAAGGACAATTGATGATGGGGGAGGGGAAGACGAAAATATTATATTTTTGACACCGCAAAGATTGCTTAAATAAGTTTTGTATTTATTAAGAATATTGTAAGTTATATTTTTTTTTGTAAGAATTAAATCAATTTTTATTTTAGGGGATAATTGCATTTCTGCCCTTAAATTTCTGATACCTACAATTGAATTTTTTAAAAGCGCAATATCTTTAAAAGATCTTTTTGAGCTTATTATTTTTGGAAAATTTCTGAGAGAAATACTTTTTTCTTTATGCTTATGTAAGTCTTTCGTTTGTTGCCATATTTCTTCTGTAATAAAGGGAATTACGGGATGCAAAGCTACCAAGATTGACTCCAATGAGTTTACTAAAGAGTTTAGAATTTCACTCTTTTTAGAAATTGATAAATTCTCATCTTGAAGTCTTATTTTACAAAATTCAATATACCAATCACAGTAAATCTCCCAAACAAATTCGTAAATAGACTGAACAGCTAAATCAAATCGGTAGTTCTCTATATGATCAGAATAAATTCTGAAAGTTTTATTCATTTCGTTTAACAACCATCGATCTTCTTCGTCATTAGATTTATTTTTTGAAACTTTTTTAGTTTTACATTGCAAAATGATAAATCTTGATGCGTTCCACAACTTGTTACAAAAATTTCTATAACCTTCAACTCTATTCAAATCAAAGTTAATGTCCCTACTGCCGGATGCGAGAGAACAAAATGTAAATCTTATTGCATCAGCTCCATAAGGAGATATTCCTTTTGGAAAATCTTTTTTTGTGGAACTTACAATTTTTTGTGTTTGTTTAGAACTTAATAGATTTGAAGTTCTTTTTAAAATTAATTCATCTAGACTTATCCCATCGATTATATCTATTGGATCTAAAATATTACCTTTAGACTTAGACATTTTTTGACCCTCACTATCTCTAACTAATCCATGAATATAAACTTCTCGAAAAGGTATTTCATTTAAAAATTTTTGAGAGATCATAATCATTCGGGCTACCCAGAAAAAAATTATGTCAAATCCCGTCACTAATACTGAGGTTGGGTGGAACCTTTCAAGAAGTGATGATTTTTTTGGCCATCCTAAGGTAGCAAATGTCCATAATTGAGAAGAAAACCAAGTATCTAAAACGTCATTATCTTTTTCTAATTTTATACCTTTTCCTAATTTGTATTTATTTCTAACCTCTTTTTCAGACGCGCCAACATAAACATTAGAATTTTCATCATACCAGGCTGGGATTCTATGACCCCACCAGAGTTGCCTAGAAATACACCAATCTTTAATTTCGTTCATCCAAGAAAAGTAAGTTTTGTCCCAATTGTTGGGAATAAATTTTATTTTTTTTGTTTTGACTAAATTAATTGCTTTTTTGGATAGTTTTGTTGATTTGAGATACCACTGTTTAGTTAATAGCGGTTCAAGTATTTCTCCAGTTCTTTCACTTCTAGGTACGCTAATCTTATGTTCTTTTTCTTTGATAAGATTTCCATTTTTTTCTAGATCAACTAGTATCTGTCTTCTAGCTTCAAGTGTGGATAGACTTTGAAATTTACTGGGGACATTTTCATTAAGCAAACCATTTTTATTTAAGATATTTACCATGGGTAACTTATTTCTGAGGCCTATTTCGAAATCATTGAAATCATGGGCTGGAGTAATTTTTAGACATCCAGTTCCAAAATCAGGATCAACGTAACTATCAGTTATAACTTTAATTTTTTTTCCGGAAAGAGGTATTTCAAATTCTTGTCCTACAAATTTTTTATACCTCTTATCTTTTGGGTTTACTGCAATTGCAACGTCTCCAAACATTGTCTCGGGTCTCGTCGTAGCAACAGTAATAGAGTCATTTTTATTCTTATAAGCAATGAGCCAAATTTTTGCGGGTTCTTCTTCGTTTATTACTTCAAGATCTGAAATTGCAGATTGCAGGCTAACGTCCCAATTAACTAATCTATAACCTCTATAGATAAGGCCTTCATCATACAAAGAGCAAAAGACTTTTATCACCGCATTGTTGAAATCTTTATCCATTGTGAATTTTTCTCTATTCCAATCTAAAGAGGCTCCTAATCGTCTTAGCTGTTTTGTGATTGTATTTCCTGAAGTTGACTTCCATTTCCAAATTTCTTCTTCAAATTTCTTTCTGCCAATTTCTTCTCTAGATAGCCCCTTTTGTTCTAAATTTCTTTCTACAACAAGTTGAGTAGCAATTCCTGCATGGTCAGTACCAGGTTGCCAAAGGACTTCAAATCCTTTTTGTCTTTTATATCTACATATAGTGTCCATCAATGTATTCTGAAAACCATGACCCATATGGAGGCTACCTGTAACGTTTGGAGGAGGGATCATCATGCTAAAGGGTTTTTTCTTGGAAGATATCTTCGGACTAAAGAGATTGTTTTGTTCCCAAAATTTGTACCATCTTCCTTCAATTTGTTTTGGTTCAAAAACTTTCTTCATTTTCTTCTAGATATTTTGGTTTTATCCCATCGCCAAGACATTTTTTGTAACTCTCTCTAGCAATTTCTTGATTGGTTGAGTTATCTTTTATGACTATCTGAAGGGTTTCTTTGTATTCGCTATAATTAGATGGAAGCTGAGGATTAAGGTTTACCAAATAATAAAATTCTTCATTGATTTTAATCCCTGGATAAGAAATTGAGACTTCACAATCTTTAGAGTTTTTTTCAGTAGAAATTTTATGAGGAATAAATATATGTTTTGGATATCCCCACATTCTTTCATCTAACTTAATTGCTTGTTCGGCATCGTTGCATCTGATAAAAATTTTTTTCGAAGTTGAATCATGTAAATTTTTTTGAATTATCTTACCTGTAAGATCACAGACATAGTCTATGGCGAGGTCTTCTGAAAATCCAGCTTGTAAAAAACTTACAGAACTCATCTATTGTTTTCTAGACAACAGATACTCCGTTAAAAGTGGAACGGGTCTTCCGCTAGAAGTTTTGCCTACACGTCCTCCATAAGCAGTACCAGCAATATCTAAATGAGCCCATTTATAAGAGCGAGTAAATCTTGAAAGGAAGCAAGCTGCAGTAATTGTTCCTGCTCTTCCTCCAATATTTGCGATGTCTGCATATTTACTATTTATATCGCTCTGATATTCATCCCAAAGGGGGAGTTGCCACGCTTTGTCGCAACTAGAATATCCGCTTTCTAAAATATTATCAGCTAAATTTTGATCATTGGATAATAAACCCGTTGCTTGATGACCCAAGGCAACTACACAAGCACCTGTTAGAGTTGCAATGTCTATTACACTTGCTGGTTTAAACCTTTCAATATATGTTAGTGCATCACATAAAACTAACCTACCTTCGGCGTCAGTATTTAAAATTTCAACAGTTTGTCCAGACAAGGTATTCACCACATCCCCAGGCTTAGTCGCTGTACTACTTGGCATGTTTTCAGCTGAAGCCACCACTCCAATAATATTCAGTTTAGGCTTAATTTCAGCTATTGCTCTCATAGTTCCAAATACACTAGCTGAACCTGACATATCATATTTCATTTCGTCCATGTTAGGACTTGGTTTAATGCTTATACCTCCAGTATCAAAAGTGATTCCTTTGCCAACTATGATATGAGGTTTGGAGGTTTTTTTTCCTCCGGAATACTGCATGATAATAAATTTAGATTCTTGAGCACTACCGTTACCGACAGACAGTAAACAATCCATTCCTAATTTTTTCATTTCTTTCTCGCCTAAAACTTTTGTTTTAATTGAAGGAAAAGTCTTACTTATGAGTTTTGCTTGTTTTGCTAAGTGGCTTGGCGTGCATATATTTGCAGGGGTATTTGCAAGATCTTTGGATGTGTTCATTCCAGCGCCAATAACATGGCCCATTTTAATAGAAGAAAGTATTTTTGCTTTACTCTCATTACCTGCCAAATTAAGAAAGTTTATTTTTTTTAATTTATTTTTTGGCTGTGTTTTTTTCCCTTCAAAAAAGTATTGATAACATCCGGACTCTAGGTCTCTGGATAAGATTTTATAAACCCAAGAAGGTTTTTTTAATTTGACTTTTATTTCGGGAAGGAAAATATCAACGTCTTTAGCATTAGAAGAAATTGTTATTTTAGAAATTGTGCTACTCAACTGAGAAAATTCGTCTTCGTTTAGTTCTTTATTTTTTTTACCAAGACCCACAAGAAAAACTTTGTTGGCTTTAAAACCACTCATATCAGGTAAATACAATTGATTTTTTAAAGCTCCTGTAAGCTCTTTTCTAGTCAAAAGTTTTTTTAGTAGACCAGAGGAGTCGGAATTTAATATTTTTGTAATCTCATTTAAATTTTTGTCCTCATAGATACCGATCACTAAACATTCAGAGTTTAAACTTTTTAAAGCCTCAATTTTTTTTAAATTCATTGAAATAGAAATTAATTTTTTCATTTTTGCTCCAATCTAAATTTGTTAGATAATATGTGTAAGATAATTAAAAGTATTATGCCAAAAATTATATCCTTTTATATATTAAACCAATTGCTAAAAACGTTACTTATAACTTTTTTTATACTTTTTGGAATATTATTTTTTAATGAATCTATAGGATTTCTTGAGAAAGCATCAAATGGCGAACTTTACCCTAGTCTTGTAGGTTTAGTTTTAATTTTTTCAATACCTTCGTTACTAGAAATTGCTATCCCAACGTCTTTGTTCATTGGTACTTTAATTGCCATTTATAATTTAAAAAAAACAAATGAAATAACCTTTGCTAACCAAGCTGGGTTAAGTGAATCAGGAATAGTATTAATTTGCCTTATTCCATCAATTTTTCTATCCATTTTTCTTATTTTTAATTCTTTCTTTTTAGCTCCCACATCAAATCAACAGCTCAGCTTTTTGTCTAAATCTCAATCTTTTGCTGACAATTTTAAACTGATGGGAGAAGGCAAAATTAACGAAATAGAAGAATTGAATGGTATTTTTTTTGCTGAGGGTGCGTCAGATCTTGGCTTCCAAAACATTTTTGCAAAAATTGAATCAGAAGATTTAAATTACATACTTAATTCTGAGGAGGTTTCTGCTAATTCAAATGATCAAATTTATAACAAAATTTTATTTAAAAATGGGGAGTTATTTATCCCCCTTGAAGAGAACAACTTTTTTTTAGATTTCGAAAGTCTTTTTTTCCTTTTTCCAAAAAACGAAATACAAGTAAGCAAAGAAATTAAATCTAAAACTTGGAATGAATTACTAAAAGAGACTGATAACCAAATTTATGTATCAGAAATTTTAGAAAGATTCTCACTAGGTTTGATGTTAATTATATCTGTGATGATTGCTGCACCTCTTAGCTTAAGAATGCAGGAAAACGGTAGATTTATTTTGGTTTTTTCAGGCTTGGTAATTTTTTTATCGTACTATGGCCTAGTGATAGGCCAAAAAGCCTTTATTGAGGAGAATATTTTTAAACCCATGCAAATTTTTTATATAATTCATGGCTTATTTGCAATGCTAGCAATATTTCTTTTTGGGTTTGAAAGATTTATTTTTAATTTCAACTCAGTTATCGCCAAAAAATATTCTAAAAAGTGGTTCTTACAACTTTTGTTGCTCGTAATTTTAGTTTCGGTAATTTTCAATATCATTTTTTATGAGGTTATAAGTTGAAAGCAATTTTTGGAGACACTATAGACAAGATATTCTTTTGGGAATCTTTAAAAATTCTTTTTTTTGTATGTTTCTTAGTTCTTTCTTTGGACTTGCTTTTAAATCTTGTAAAAGAGTTAGAAGACTTAAATAACGATTACAGCTTTGGAAAAATGTTCAAATATCTTTTTTTAATTTCGTTGGGAAGATTATGTGAAATTTTACCCCTGTGTGCTGTCATTTCAGCTATTTTAACTTTTGGGTTTTTAAGCGACTCGGGAGAATTAATTGCAGCACAAATTTTAGGAAAGTCATTAAGTAGTAGTGTTTTGAATATTTTGAAACCCATCATAATTGTTTTATTTTTAACCTTATTAAGTTTTGAATTTTTCACTCCAACTCTAGAAAGTGCAGCAAATAACTTGAAATATAAAAAAGAAGAAATTGTTAAAACTTCTCAATGGATCCAAAAAGACAATGTTATGGCTAATTTTTCTTTTGAAAAAAGTCGCGGCTCTGACGTTATTCTTTATTTTTTAGGTCCAGATAAAAAACTTTCAACTATAGTTGAAGCTGAATCTTTTGAAGTTCAAGAAGACAGTTGGCAATTAAATAATGCTTTTGAAAATATCAATAAAAAAGAGTTCGAAGCTTTTTATTGGAAAAATGCACCTGTCGTAGGGATTAACGAAAAATTAGGGCTCAAAGAAATGTCTCTCTCTCAGGTTTTAAAAATTCTCTCCCAAACTGGACCGGAAAGAGAAAGAAAAAAAATTTCATACGAATTTTGGAAAAAACTTCTTGAACCATTTTCTGCGATTGCAATAATTTTATTATCTTTATCATTATCGCTTATTTTATTTTCAAAAAATAAAAATCTCGAGCGACTTCTTTTTGGTTCTCTAATGGCTTTTGGTTTCAATTTGATATTAAAGATTTTTGGAAACGTAGCAATCATTAACAATGTTTCACCATCTTTGGCGATACTTCTTCCTTCGCTTTTAGTAGCTCTAATCGGAATAAGAATGTTAAAACTTAATTGATTTTTATTGTTTTAGTTTTTGACAATAAATCATTGATAGATTTTTTGTCTTTATTAAAAAAAATAAACAAATAATTTGAACCAAAAGCTAAATTGAAAACAAATCCCAATAAGCTTCTATAAATAAGATTTTTTGTAGAAGGTTCGTTATTTTCATCTCCAACTATCCTTATTTTCCAGACTTGCATTCCTAATGTTTGCCCTTTGTTTACCTTCCAGAAATAAGTAAAAAAAATCACGCCTATGGTTAAGTAAGAAAATTGTAAAAATATTCTTTCCAAAATACTTTCAAATGTACCTCCAAATATTAAAGTAACTATAAGCAAGTATCCCAATATAATTCCAGCTAATAACAGGCTATCGTAGAAAAGAGCTAAGATTCTTCTTAGAAAGCTAGCTGGTTTATATTCTTCTCTTAATGACTCCTCAATTGTCATGCAAATCTTTATTGAGCTTATTTACATTTTTATTTTTTTTACATTGGATAGCGCCAGTCAATGAATTTCTTAAAAATAAAAGATCAGGTTTATTTGCTAACTCGCTGGCTTTCAAAGAAGTTTCTACATCTCCATTTTCGTTAAGAATTTCAACTTTTGAACCACTTGTTAAATATAATCCTGCTTCTATGGTGCATCTATCACCTAAAGGAATACCAAGTCCGGAATTTGCTCCTAAAAGGCAATTTTTTCCAACAGAAATTTTTATTTCATTTCCTCCTGAAAGGGTACCCATAGTAGACGCGCCTCCTCCAATATCAGAATTTTCAGCTACTATAACTCCTTGGGAAATTCTTCCTTCAACCATGGCTTCACCAAGCGTTCCAGAATTAAAGTTTACGAATCCTTCATGCATTACAGTAGTACCTGGGCCAAGATACGCTCCAAGTCTTACACGACTTGCGTCTGCAATTCTGACATCACTCAAAGAAACGTAGTCGGTCAAACTAGGAAACTTATCTATGGAGAAAACCTTAACTGGAACCCCTTTTTCTTTATTTTCATGAAGAAAATTAGAGAGCTCTTCAGCATCAACTGGCCCAAGAGATGTCCAAGCAACATTTGGAAGAATGTTAAAAATACCATCTAAGTTTGTTTCATTTGGCTTAACTTTTCTTAATGATAATAAATGAAGTTTTAGATAAGCTTCACTGACTGATTCAGGCGGCTTATCATCTGATACAAAAACTATTTCAAATTTTTTAATAATTTCATTATCTGGATCAACGACTACGTTAGACGTTTCTATTATGTTTTCTGGAGCGAAATACATTTCAATATAAGCACCTTTCTTGTTTTTGGTACCCAAGCCATAACCTCGCCAAGTCTTATTTGTCATAAAATTTCTGAAATTTTTTCCAAAGCCTCTTTAACTATTTTTTTGTTGTGAACTAAAGCAATTCTTACATAGTTCTCAGCTGGATTCTTACCATTTTTGGAAACAGCAAGATATTTTCCAGGAAGAGTAACAATATTCTTTTCAATAAACAAAGTTTTAGAAAATTTTTCACCATCTTCAGTTTTTAACCACATATAAAAGGCTCCTTCAGGAGCGTCATAATTAAGAATTTTTTTTGCAAGTTCAAAATTTTCTTTGTAAAAATCTCGATTCTTAAATACTGTTTTTTCATCCTTCCAAGCAGCTGAACTCGCCATCTGAATTGGCAAAGGAATGCTTACCCCATGAAAGGCTCTGTACTTTTTGAAATTGTTTATAAGTTTTTTGTCTCCACAAATCATTCCAGATCTAAATCCCGGTAGGTTTGATCTTTTGGATAAACTATGAAGAGAAACAATATTTTTCATGTTTCCGTACTTTTCAATAGATACTTGAATAAAACTTTCTGGAGGTTTTTTACGATAGATATCTATATAACATTCATCGCTGACAATATAAAAATTATATTTCCTAGAAAGTTTAATAACTTTTAAAATTTCCTCTTTCTCCATGACGCTTCCTGTGGGATTAGAAGGGGAGCACATTATTAGAAGTTGACACTTTCTCCACTGGCTTTCACTTACAGAGTCTAGGTCAAGGATAAAACCTTTTTCTTCATTTAAATTTATATGTTTAGAAATTGCGCCAGCAAATAAAGATGCGCCTCCATAAATTTGATAAAAAGGATTAGGCATAAAAATAAATGGTTTTTTTGATTTTAAAGATCTATTAAATAAAGATTGAATTACTGAAAAGGTGCCTTCTCTAGTTCCACCCAAATTTAAAATATTTTCATTTTCGATATTTGAAACACCAAACCTTTTATTCAAATACGTCTTATAACTATCGGTAAGTTCTCGAATACTTTCAATTGGAGGGTATTGAGAAAAAAGTTTTTCATTTTTTTTTAGGATTTTTAAGATTTCTTTGTTTGAATTTTGCTTTGGTTCTCCGATAGATAAGTTTATAAAATCGTTTTTATTTTTTTTTGGCGACGATTTACCCAACAGATTCCGCAATCTATCAAATGGATAAGAATTTACTTCAGAAATAAGAGGGTTCATTGTATTAATTCTTCTTCACGAATTGTTAGAACTTCGAAACCATCAGGAGTAACCAATATTGTGTGCTCCCATTGAGCTGAAAGCCTCCCATCAAGTGTTTCAACTGTCCAGCCATCCTGTCTAGATAATTTAGTTTTATGTGTTCCAATATTTATCATTGGCTCTATCGTAAAACACATTCCTTCTTTTAAAGCTAAACCAGTATTTGGCTGACCATAATGAAGTACTTGAGGATCCTCGTGAAAGACTCTTCCAATTCCATGACCACAATAGTCTCTTACAACAGAATAATGATTATTTTCTGCAATTGTCTGAATCTTGTGTCCAATGTCTCCAAGTCTTACTCCCGGACGAACAATTTTGATGGCTTCATACATGCATTTTTGAGTCGTTTCCACTAATTTTTTAGCATGGGGCTTTTCTTTTCCAACAAAAAACATTTTACTTGTATCTCCATGGAACCCATCTTTGATAACGGTAACGTCGATATTCATTATGTCACCGTTTTTTAAAATTTTTGTTTTACTTGGAATTCCATGACATACCACTTGATTGACAGAAGTGCATATAGATTTAGGGAAGCCTTTATAATTGAGCGGTGCTGGAATACATCTTTGGTCTTCTGTTATGAATTTATGACATATGCTATCAAGTTCACCTGTACTCACACCAGGCTTGATGAATTCTTCAATCATTTCAAGAGTTTTAGCAGCTATTTTGCCCGCTTCTCTCATTTTTTTTATGTCTTCTGAACTTTTTATCATTTTCTTTAGAGATATCCATGGACTAAACGTACATATTTCATTATAGTCGTTTTTTAATGCAATCGGCATTAGACGTAACTATCGCGATACTTAGATTTTCTTCTATGTCGCGATTTTTTTTAATCAATAGCTTTGAATAATAAAAGAAATAAAGAAGCAAAACTCACTTTAAAATCTGGGCATATTTTTTTTGGAGAGATTTTTGGTTCAGATGAACCTCAAGTCGGAGAGATAATTTTCAATACTTCTATGTCGGGATACCAAGAAGTAATAACTGATCTTTCTTATACAGATCAGATTGTTTGTTTTACTTATCCACATATTGGCAATGTAGGCACAAACAATCAAGATCTAGAATCTTTCACTGGTGGGTGTAAAGGGATCGTCATAAGAGAGCAGACAAAGTTTACAAGTAACTGGCGGAATGAAGAAAGTCTGAATAGTTTTTTAACAAAGAAAAAAATTATCGGTATTGCTGGAATTGATACCAGAAAACTTACAAGAATTTTAAGAGAGGAGGGTTCTCAACCCGCAGTGATTTCGAAAGAGAATCTCCCTAACACTAAAATTGACTCGATGTTTGATTCTTTTGGAGATCTAAAAGGAAAGGATTTAGCACAAAAGGTAACTTGCACTGATAAATATGTTTGGAAAGAAGGAACGGAAAATGAAAATTCAAAAAAAAATATCCTCAAAGTAGTCGCATATGATTTTGGAGTGAAACACAACATTTTGCGTCTTTTGGTAGATAGAGGATGCGAGGTAATTGTAGTTTCAGCAAAAACTTCGGCTGAAGAAGTTTTGAAAATGAAGCCAGATGGTATTTTTCTATCAAACGGTCCTGGTGATCCAGATCCTTGTAAATACGCTATAGATGCAATCAAGGTTTTCTTGAAAAAAAAGATACCAATTTTTGGAATTTGTTTAGGTCATCAATTATTAGGACTTGCTCTTGGATTAAAGACAGAAAAAATGAAATTTGGACATCATGGCGCTAACCATCCAGTGAAAGATTTAAAAACTAATGAAGTATATATAACAAGTCAAAACCATGGGTTTACTGTTAGTGATAGTAGCGTCAAAAATAATAATAATGTTGAGGTTACCCATAGATCTTTATTCGATAACACAATACAAGGAATTTCTTACGATGAAGGCAAAGTATTTGGGTTTCAAGGGCATCCAGAAGCTAGCCCAGGACCACAGGACATTAGAAAATTGTTTGATAAGTTTATTCAAAACATGGTTACTTAAAAATGCCTAAAAGAAAAGATATTAGCTCTATATTGATAATTGGAGCTGGCCCTATTGTAATAGGTCAAGCTTGTGAATTTGATTACTCGGGTGTTCAAGCTTGTAAAGCTTTAAAAGAGGAAGGTTTCAGAGTTATCTTGGTTAACTCTAATCCAGCTACAATCATGACTGATCCAGAATTAGCTGATTCGACTTATATAGAGCCTATAAATTGGAAATCCTTAAAACAAATAATCGCTAAAGAAAGACCGGATGCAATTTTACCTACCATGGGTGGACAAACAGGCCTTAATGCAGCTCTCGATCTAAACAAACATGGAGTTTTAAAGGAATTCGATGTTGAGCTGATAGGCGCTACAAAAGAAGCAATCGATAAAGCTGAGGATAGAGAACTTTTTGCATCATGCATGAAAAAAATTGGCCTAAAAACACCAAAAGCTGGACTTGCTCATAATCTTTTGGAAGCGCAAAAAATTTTAGATGAAGTCGGCTTTCCTTGTATTATCCGTCCAAATTTCACTATGGGAGGATCTGGAAGTGGAATTGCATATAATCCGGATGAATTTGAAGAAATTTGTGAAAGGGGGCTTGATCTTTCTCCAACATCTGAACTTTATATCGACCAATATTTATCTGGCTGGAAAGAATACGAAATGGAAGTAGTCAGAGATAAAGCAGACAACTGCATAATAATATGCAGCATAGAAAACTTTGATCCAATGGGAGTTCATACTGGTGATTCCATTACCGTAGCGCCAGCTCAAACTTTAACTGATAAGGAATATCAAAAAATGCGAAATGCTTCTATGGCTATATTAAGAGAAGTAGGTGTTGAAACAGGTGGTTCGAATGTTCAATTTTCTATAAATCCTAAAAATGGCGAAATGGTCATTATTGAAATGAATCCTAGAGTTTCAAGATCGTCAGCTCTTGCTTCAAAAGCTACAGGATTTCCAATAGCCAAAATAGCAGCAAAGTTGGCTGTAGGATTTACCTTAGATGAGTTAAAAAATGATATTAGTGATGATGGAATTCCCGCTTCTTTTGAGCCCACAATAGATTATGTGGTCACAAAGATTCCAAGGTTCAATTTCGAAAAGTTTCCTGGAGCAGAAGAAATTTTAACTTCGCAGATGAAATCCGTAGGCGAAGTGATGGCCATTGGCTCTTCATTTCAAGAATCATTTCAAAAAGCAATCAGGGGTTTAGAAATTGGGAAGAGTGGATTAGAGGAGTTTGACGCGAAGCCGACGAAAACCGAAATTAGATCTAAATTAATTTCTCCTTCTGCTGAAAGGATTTTTTATATAGCTGAAGCTTTCAGAAGGGGTTATGAAGTTGAAGAAATTTATGAAGCATCTGGAATTGACCCTTGGTTTTTAAGTGAATTACAAGAGCTAATAAGCTACGAAAACTTGATAAAGAAAAAAGGATTTTTGGAAAATAAATCTGATTTTCTTGGTGCGAAAAAAAGAGGCTTTTCTGACCAAAGAATATCTCAGATATTGAATATTAATGAAGCAGAAGTAAGAAATACTCGAAAAAGTCTAAACATAAATCCAGTTTTCAAAAGAGTTGATACATGTGGAGCTGAATTTAGAACATCTACTGCTTACATGTATTCTACTTATCAGGATGAGTGTGAGGCAGAACCCTCTAAAAACAAAAAAATTATGGTTTTGGGAGGAGGGCCGAATAGGATTGGACAAGGCATAGAATTTGATTATTGTTGTGTTCATGCTGCTCAAGCTCTCAAAGAAGACGGTTACGAAACTATAATGGTTAATTGTAATCCCGAAACAGTTTCTACTGATTATGATACTTCCGACCGTTTATATTTTGAGCCAATTACACTAGAAGACGTTATTGAAATAGTTGAACTTGAAAAACCAGAAGGTTTGATTGTTCAATATGGTGGACAGACTCCTCTAAAGCTTGCAAACGAACTTGATAATTTGGGTGTTCCAATTTTAGGTACATCGCCAGATCAAATAGATTTAGCTGAAGATAGAGAAAGATTTTTAAATTTTGTAGAAAAATATGATCTGTCTCAACCACCAAATGGAATGGCTTCAAATGAAACAGAAGCTATCGAAGTTGCAAATTTAATAGGATTCCCACTGGTTGTAAGACCTTCTTATGTTCTAGGAGGAAGAGCCATGGAAATAGTATACGATGAAGATGACCTTAAAAAATATTTAAGTAGCGCTTTTCAAGTGAATGATTCCAATCCAGTGCTATTGGATAGATTTCTAGATGTAGCAATTGAATTTGATGTTGAAGCAATTAGCGATGGAAAAGAATTTGTCATTTGCGGAATCCTTCAACATATAGAACAAGCCGGGGTTCATTCTGGCGATTCCGCATGCTCAATTCCTCCCTACGATATTTCAAAAGAGGCAATTAATAAGATTGAAATTGAAGTTGAAAAGGTAATATCTAATATGAAAATAATTGGCTTAGTTAACGTTCAATTGGCCTACGTTAATAACAATGTTTTTATATTAGAAGTAAACCCTAGAGCTTCTAGGACAATTCCTTTTGTTTCGAAGGCATTAGGAATTCCCCTAGCAAGAGTAGCTGCGAAGGTAATGGCTGGTAAAAGTTTAAAAGATTTAAAATTTCAAAATGTACCAAACTTAGAGGGTTTTTTTGTGAAAGAAGCTGTGATGCCATTCAATAAATTTCAAAACGTAGATCCTATACTTGGTCCAGAAATGAGATCTACCGGCGAAGTAATGGGGATAGGGAATTCATTTGCAGAGGCTTTTGAGAAAGCAGAGGTTGGCGCAGGAGTAGAAATTCCAAAAGAGGGATCAGTCTTCATAAGTGTAAGGGACACAGATAAACAATTTTTGTCAGAAATAGTGCCTTCGTTGGTTGAAGAAGATTTCAAGTTAATTGCAACTAAAGGAACTGCGAGTGTTATAAAAAATATGGGCTTTAAAGTAAGCCAGATAAAAAAAGTTATAGAAGGAAGGCCCAATATAGTAGATTTGATGAAAAATAAAGAAGTCAATCTTGTTATAAACACAACAGAGGGTAGAGAATCAATTTTAGATTCTGCTTCAATAAGAAGAACTGCATTAGATGAAAAAATTTGTTGTACTACAACAATTAAAGGCGCGAAGGCTATTTGTGAAGTAATTACAAAAAAGGTTGATTGGTCTTATAGAAAATTACAAGATATATAGTTAAATATGCCTGACAGAGAGCCCATGACTAAAGAAGGAGAGGTTGCTTTACAAGAAGAGCTTCAAAAACTTTTAACTGAAAGACCAAAAATATCAAAAGCCATTGCAGAAGCCAGAGAATTTGGTGACCTTAAAGAAAATGCTGAATACCATGCAGCAAAGGAACAACAAGGTTTAGCAGAGGCTAGGATTAGAGAAGTAGAATCCAAACTATCTAGATCTCAAATAATAGAGATAGAGAATATCCCAGAATCTGGAAGAGTTATATTTGGAGCAACTGTTACACTTTTTGAAATGAGCTCAGAAAAAGAGGTGACTTATAAAATTGTTGGTGAGGATGAAGCTGATGTAAAAAAAGGGAAAATATCTTATTCATCTCCTATTTCTAAGGCGCTAATAGGCAAAGAAGAAGGTGACATCATAAAGTTTGAAACTCCCTCAGGATTCAAAGAATATGAGATAGTATCTACAAAACATTTATAAATCTTCATGTCAAAAAATGTATCTTATTCAAAGGGAGAAAAATATAATTCACTATCAAAAAAAGATGGTTTTAGATCTAGGGCAGCTTATAAATTAATTCAGATACAAAAACAAAACAAAATCATTAAGGCTGGGGATAAAGTTCTTGATATTGGCTCTTCTCCAGGCGGTTGGAGTCAAGTAGCAAGCAATATTCTAGGCGACTCAGGTTCAATAATTGCAATAGATATATTGCCGATGAAAGAAATAAAAAACGTAAATTTTTTTCAAATCGACTTAAAAGATGTTCACAGGATCAATTTAAATAAGGTATCTATTGTTTTATCTGATATTGCCCCCAATATAAGTGGTGTAAGTATAATCGATTCGGAAAATATGAAATCCTTATTAGAAATAGAGATAAGTATAGTAGACAAATTTCTGAAAATTGGTGGAAAATACTTGTGTAAATGCTTCGAAGGCGATTCTATGATTTTTTTAAAAAATGAATTGAAAAATCGCTTTCGAAAAATTAAAAGAATAAAACCTGATGCCTCAAGATCAACTTCAAAAGAATGTTACATTCTAGGTATCGATAAAATATAGAATTAAAAAATATTATGTCCCAATTTCTAAGAAACACTTTCATCTGGCTTTTTATTGCTGGAGCAACTTTTTTTGCACTACAAAATTTTAATCAAGGTCCGGGTTCAGAAAATATTACTTATTCTGAGTTTGTTTCCCTTGTAAATAAAGACCAAATAGCCAGCGTTTCATTTGAAGGAGATGGATATTCTATCAATGGTTTCAAAGAAGACGGAACCTCTTTCAAAACTACAAGGCCAATTTATGTTCAAGACAACCAGTTGATGGACGATTTGTTTGAACACCAAGTTGAAGTTTTTGGTGAAGAGCCTCAAACAGAAAGCATTTGGACTCAGCTACTGGTTGCTAGCTTTCCAATTTTAATAATATTGGCTATCTTCTTTTTCTTCATGCGCCAGATGCAAGGTGGAATGGGAGGCCGAGGCGGCCCAATGAGCTTTGGTAAAAGCAAAGCAAAAATGCTTGAAGGAGGAAAAGTTAAAACTACTTTTAAAGATGTTGCTGGTGTTGAAGAGGCTAAAGAAGAAGTCCAAGAATTAGTTGATTTTTTAAAAGACCCTTCAAAATTTCAAAGATTAGGTGGAAAAATTCCCAGAGGTATTTTGATGAGCGGTTCTCCAGGAACTGGTAAAACCCTTTTAGCTAGAGCTATAGCTGGAGAAGCACAAGTTCCATTTTTTTCTATTTCTGGTTCAGATTTCGTTGAGATGTTTGTTGGTGTTGGTGCCTCAAGAGTTAGAGACATGTTTGAGCAAGCCAAAAGGCAAGCTCCATGCATAGTTTTCATTGATGAAATCGACGCTGTTGGAAGACATAGAGGAGCCGGTCTTGGCGGTGGTCATGACGAAAGAGAACAAACACTTAATCAGCTTTTAGTAGAAATGGACGGATTCGAGGCAAATGAAGGAATAATTATTATTGCCGCTACTAATAGACCGGATGTACTAGATCCGGCTTTGTTAAGACCAGGAAGATTTGACAGACAAGTTGTAGTTCCTTTACCTGACATCAGAGGAAGAGAACAAATTCTTAAAGTGCATTGTAGAAATGTGCCAATCTCTGAGGACGTTGAAGTTTCATACATCGCTAGAGGAACTCCAGGTTTTTCTGGTGCCGATTTAGCAAACTTAGTTAACGAGGCTGCGTTATTTTCAGCCAGATCGGGAAAGAAAAAAGTAACAATGAATGAATTAGAACTTGCAAAAGATAAAGTAATGATGGGCGCTGAGAGAAAGTCTATGGTCATGTCTTTAGAAGAGAAAACGAGAACTGCTTACCATGAAGCTGGTCACGCAATTATAGGAAGAGAGCTTGACGAGCACGACCCAGTTTATAAGGTCTCTATTATTCCAAGAGGAAGAGCACTAGGGGTTACAGTATTCCTTCCAGAAGAAGACAGATATAGTCTAAGCAAACAGGGAATCCTCGATAGAATATGCGGTCTTTTTGGTGGTCGAATTGCCGAAGAACTAATTTACGGAGACAAAGGTGTAACTACTGGTGCCTCAAATGATATCGAAAGAGCTACTGAACTTGCTAGGAATATGGTAACTAAATGGGGTTTATCAGAGAAATTAGGTCCTATGAGATATGAAGATGAAAATGATGAACCATTTCTTGGAAGATCGGCTTCAAACTCATCTACCGTTTTTTCGGATCAAACTGCAAAATTAATTGATGAGGAGTCAAAGAAAATTATTGATAGATGCTATAAAACCGCTACGGATCTTCTCAATAAAAACATTGAGAAACTTCACGCCATGGCGAAAGCGTTAGTTGAATTTGAGACATTAAATACTGACCAAATAGACGATATTATGGCTGGAGCAAAACCTAGGGCTGGAGACTCAGATGATTCTGATACAAAGGACTCTAGAAAGAAGAAACCTAATCCACCTATTTCTGATCCAGCAAATCAAACTTAAATTTTAGAATGCTTTTCGGAAACAAGGAGCTTATCTTTGATAAGCCTCTTGTTATGGGAATAATAAATATTACAACTGATTCTTTCTCAGATGGTGGAAAGTTTATATCTAATAATTTAACTTCAGAATTTGATTTAAGAAAAATTATTAAAGAAATTGATTTCTTGGAAAAGTCAGGAGCATCATTTATTGATATAGGAGCAGAATCTACAAGGCCGGGGTATTCTCCAATTTCTACTCAAGAAGAATTAGATAGATTAATACCAGTTTTAGAACTGATTTCAGAGACTAAATCGATAATTTCAATTGATACTAGAAAGCCAGAAGTTATGAAAGAGGTACTTAAATTCCCGATCGGACTAATAAACGATGTTAGTGGATTGACTTCAATTTCAGGAAAGAAATTAGTCAAAAATCATAATGTACCTATTTGTGTAATGCATAACTCTAGAGATAGGACTAAATCGTTGGAGGAAGACATAGATAGTTTTTTTAAAGCTCAGATCAATCAACTTACAATCTTCGGAATAAATGAACAAAATATTATTTTAGATCCTGGATTTGGATACGATAAAACATTTGAAGAAAATAAAAAATTGCTTTTTGATTTCGATTATTCTCAATACAAAAATAAGATTTTAATTGGTTTATCAAGAAAAGGATTCTTAAAAAAATTATTTAATGAAGCAAAAATTGAAGATATAGACGAAAAATCAGCTATTGCTAGTATAATTGCAGCTGAAAATGGTGCGAACATTCTTAGAGTTCATAATGTAGCAAAATTATCAAATAAGTTAGAAAATTGAATCGATGTTTGTTAGAAAGAAAAAATTCTTTGGTACCGATGGTATTCGAGGGCCAATTAACGAAATCACAAATCCTGAATTCGTTTTAAAACTTGGTTGGGCTGCAGGAAAAGTTTTCTCTGAAATGGGCATTTCTTCAGTCATTATTGGAAAAGATACGAGAATTTCTGGATACCTGCTTGAAACTGCTATTCAATCTGGATTCATATCAGCTGGCATAGACGTTAAGTTAGTTGGCCCACTTCCTACTCCGGCAATATCATTTTTAGCAAATTCTTTTAAAAATGCGGCGGGAGTGGTTATAAGCGCTTCACACAATTCATATCTAGACAATGGAATAAAATTTTTTGACAGCAGAGGGAAAAAATTATCAGAAGAGCTTGAAAATAGAATTGAGAAGATGATTGATGAGAAGTTTCAAGTCGTTGAAGCGGATTGTCTAGGAAAAGCCAATAGAATTTCTGATGCTGGTGGGAGATATATAGAGTTTTGTAAAAAAGCTTTAACTAAAAACGAAAATTTTTCTGGATTAAAATTAGTACTGGATGTGGCGAATGGCGCAGCTTATGACGTAGCTCCAAAGGTGTTTAAAGAATTAGGAGCTGAATTAAAGGTTATATCCAATAAGCCTGACGGATTGAATATAAACAAAAATTGTGGCTCAACTGATATTGAATGTTTGAAAAAAGCAGTAGCCGAAAATAATGCGGATTTTGGGCTTGCATTAGATGGAGATGGAGATAGATTAGTCTTTGTAAGTAAAGATTTGACTGAGATAGATGGAGATCAAATTTTATATTTGTTGGCTAAAGAAAAATTTCAACACAATATTTACTTAGGAACCAGGGGAGTCGTTGGTACTCATATGACTAACCAAGGTCTCGAAGACGCCTTGAAAGAGTTAGATATTGAATTGATAAGATCAGATGTTGGCGATAGATACGTTCTTGAAAAACTTGAAGAATTAGGCTGGGAGCTGGGCGGCGAGCAATCTGGGCATTTAATTTGTTTAGATTCTGCGTTAACTGGGGATGGTATTATTGCAGCAATAAAATTTTTAGATGCAATTAATTTTTCAAATAAAGTTTATAAAAAAAATATAAAAAACTTTAAAAAATACCCTCAAGTTTTGAAAAATGTAAAAACTAATGATCCTGAAAAAATAATAAAAAATAAAAAATTTAACGCACTAAAAAAACGCTTGGAAGCAGATATTACCAATAATAAAGGAAGGATAAACGTTAGAAAGTCAGGGACAGAAAAATTATTACGAATCATGGTGGAAAGCAATGATTCAGCTAAAACTAAAAACGTTTCTGAAGAGTTAGAGAGTTTTGCTAAAAATCTTTCATGAAGTATCTAATTGCTAATTGGAAAATGAATAGCCTAGACATTTCTGATTGGATTTTTAAATTTGAAAATAATTGTGGTGAGATTTCTTCTAAAGAAACGTTGCAAATTGTAATTTGTCCAAATTTTTTACAAATTCCTTTTTTTATTGAAAAATCTGCTTTTTCTAAATATTTATTAACTGGAAGCCAAGACGTATCTGAAAAAGACCCCGGTCCTTTTACCGGTCAAGTCTCTTCTAAGCATTTATCAAACTTCTCTGAGATTCATTATTGTATTGTTGGGCATTCTGAACAAAGAATGGCAGGAGATACTAATTCAATTGTTTTCCAGAAGACTCAAAAATTAATTAATGAAAAAATTTCTCCTATAGTCTGCGTAGGAGAAAGCCTTGAAACTAGGGAAAGCGGAGATAGAGAAAATTTCTTATTTAAACAATTAGAGTCTTTTAGTAATTTTGAAAACTTTAAATCAAACTCAATAATAGTTGCTTATGAGCCTATTTGGGCAATTGGAACGGGTATTTCTGCAGAAATATCGAGTATTAGAGAATCCATAGATTTCATTAAAGCAACTTTAGAAACTAAAAACATTCAATCAGAAATTTTATATGGCGGAAGTGTAAATGCGACGAATTCAAAAGAAATTTTGGCTGAAAAAAATATTTCAGGATTATTAGTAGGAAACGCTTCACTTGATGGAGAAGAATTTGCTAAGATCGCCCAAAATTTTTAAAAATGCTTAGTTTTTTAATAGGATTTCAAATATTCGTTGCTATTTTATTAGTAGTTGTCATTCTTATGCAAAACGGTAAGGGAGCAGATATCGGTTCAGCCTTTGGGAGCGGTAATAATAATGGAATGCTTGGTCCAATCGAATCTGGAAACACCTTAACAACTTTGACATGGATCTTAGTTTTCGTTTTTTTTATCAATACTTTAGGGATATCGATTTACCAAAAGACAAATTTTGACTCAGAATTAGAAATTTTTTCTGAACCAGTGAATGCAGAAGATGTTTCAGATAACATTATTGAAATTGAAGATTTACCAGACTAAGAGTGCCGAAGTGGTGGAACTGGTAGACACGCTATCTTGAGGGGGTAGTGAGCTTTTGCTCGTGGAGGTTCAAATCCTCTCTTCGGCACCAATTTACTTGACCAAATTTATTGTAAATCCTATACTCCTGCGACTTATTGCGGGGTGGAGCAGTCTGGTAGCTCGTCGGGCTCATAACCCGAAGGTCGTAGGTTCAAATCCTGCCCCCGCTACCAAATAGGCCCTTTAAGGGCCTATTTAATATAAAATTATGGATATAAAAGAGAGATTAAAGATTGCTATTGAAAAGGATATTATTTCTTTGGGGTATATTTTTTGGGGTTTAGAAATTTCAGGAAATTCTAGATCTAAATTAATAAGGCTATATATAGACAATAATGATACATCTATAAATTTGTCAGATTGTGAAAAAGTAAGCAACCAGACCATGGAAATCTTAAATAACTCAGATTTTTTAGACTTTAACTATAGATTAGAAGTTTCTTCTCCTGGAATTGATAGAATTTTTTTTGATTTTAATCAACATAAAGCATTTCTTGGTTATCAAGTTGAAATAAAATTCATGAAAGAAAATATAAAACAAACTCTTAGAGGAAAGCTTATTAAAGCTGAAGATAATCTCTTAGAAATTAAAAAACATAATGAAGATCTCGAAAAAATAAGTTCTTCTAATTATTTATCTTCAAAATTAATATATATGGAGCAAGCATAAAATGAATCAAGAAATATTGATGGTAGCTGAATCAGTGTCTAATGAAAAAGATTTGCCAAAAGATACTATATTTGAAGCTATTGAGTTGGCATTAGCGAGCGCTGCAAAAAAAAGATATCAAGAAGAAGTAGACATTAGAGTCTCTATAGATAGAGAAACAGGTGACTTTGAAACATTCAGGTGTTGGACAGCAGTTGATTTTGAAAACTACGAGAATTCTGAAATACATATTTTAGCTGATAGTGATTTAGCTGATGAAAAAGAATTAAAAGAAGGCGACGTAGATAAAGAGCAAATTGAAAATCCTGACTTTGGCAGGATTGCTGCTCAAGCAGCGAAGCAGGTAATAGTGCAAAAAGTAAGAGATGCTGAGCGACTTGAAATAATTAAAAAGTTTAGACCTTACTTAAACACTTTGATTAACGGCACAGTTAAAAAAGTTACTAGAGAATTTATCATAGTTGATTTAGGCGATAACGCAGAAGCTTCTTTGTCTCGAAGGGATTTGGTGCAAGGTGAGATTTACAGAATTGGCGACCGAATAAAAGGAATCTTAGGAGAAGCTGAGAGGGAAAATAGAGGATCTCAATTAATTTTGAGCAGAAGTGCAAAAGAAATGGTGGTTGAATTATTTAAATTAGAAGTCCCTGAAATCGCCGAAGAGGTTATTCAAATTAGAGCGGTGGCTAGAGACTCTGGAGCAAGAACAAAAATTGCCGTTAAGACTAATGATATTAGAATAGACCCTGTTGGCGCTTGTGTAGGCATGAGAGGTTCTCGAGTTCAGGCTGTTTCTAATGAACTTGGCAGCGAAAGAATTGATATTGTTGTCTGGGACGATGATCCAGCAAAACTTCTTATAAATACTTTATCTCCTGCGGAAGTTACTTCTATAGTTTTAGATGAAGAAAATGGAACTATGGAGGTGAAGGTAAAAGATGAAAATCTTGCCCTCGCTATTGGAAGAAATGGACAAAACATTAGACTAGCTTCCGAGTTAATAGGTTGGCAAATCCAAATAGGCGGGGAAAACGAAGACTTGATTACTGAAGATTCTCCAGAAAATAAGTTAATTAAATTTATGGGTGTAGACAGCGACTTAGCAGAAAAATTAATTCAAAGTGGCTTTGATACAATTCAAAAAATTTCTGAAGCCTCCTCAGAAGATCTGGAGAGTATTGAAGAAATAGATTCAGAAATTTCTGAAGCTCTTTTAGAAAGATCAGAAGCTGCTCTTTTGGAACTGGCATTATCTGACATTGAGGAAGAAGAATCTAAAGACAACACTCTTGAAAGTTTAGATTTACTTGATAACGAAATGATTGAAAAACTTACAAAGAATAATGTTTCAACTAAGGAAGAATTGGCTGATCTTGCCTCTGATGAGCTTGCTCCCATTTTAGAAATTTCAGAAGATGAAGCAGGAAAAATTATAATGGCGGCTAGAGCCGACTGGTTTATTTGAGGATCATGAAAGTAAGTCAAATTGCTAAAGCAATTGGTTATTCCCCTGAAGAGCTGCTTCTTCAAATAAAGGCAGCTGGATTAACCCATAAGAATGCTGAGGAAGAGATTAATAACGAAGATAAAAAAATATTACTTAACTTTATTAAGTCTTCCAAAAAAGCTTCTAAAAAAACTATTTCTTTAAAAAAAACTACAAACAAAGCCAGCACAAACTCAAAGGTCTCAATTACCAGATTAAACCAAAATAAAGATGCAACAAGCTCAGAAATTTCAAAAGATTTCTCTGGCACCATAGACTTTGATGATGCAGAAAGAAAAAGGGTCTCTGCCGAGAAATCCAAAGAAGCAATTAAAGACCAATCAGTTGAGGAAAAAAACAAAGGTAACGTAGTAAGGCGAATAAAAAAATCAGAAACTTCTTTGAAACAAAACAAGCCTGTAAATTTAAAAAAAACCAATTCTATATTAGATGATAGTAAAAAAAATAAGAGAGAATTAGAAGGTGAAAAATATTTAGAGACTAAACTATCTGCGAATGTTCAAAGTTTCGAAAAACCATCAGAGTTCATTCAAAAAGAGGTAAGTATTCCTGAATTTATATCTGTAGCGGATCTAGCAAAGGCATTATCTATAAAGTCTGCCGATTTAATAAAATCTTTAATGACTAATGGTGTCATGGTAACCCTTAATCAAACAATAGATCAAGAGACGGCGCTTTTAGTAGTTGAAGAACTAGGGCATTTGGGAATTCCCATAGAGGAAAAAGATGATGAGGAAAATTTAATAGAAAATTTGTCTTATGATGGAGAAGAAGAGAGCAGGGATCCAGTGGTATCCGTTCTTGGGCATGTAGACCATGGAAAGACTTCTATTCTAGACTTCATAAGAAAAGCCTCTATAGCAGATACTGAAGAAGGCGGGATTACTCAAGCAATTGGCGCTTATCAGACCCTTCATAATGATAAAAGCATTACCTTTATAGACACTCCTGGACATGCAGCTTTTTCACAAATGCGAGCAAGAGGAGCGAATTTAACTGATATCGTAATTTTGGTTGTTGCGGCTGATGATAGTGTGCAGCCTCAAACTCAAGAAGCTTTAGATCATGCTAAAGCAGCAGAAGTAGAAATAATAGTAGCCATCAATAAAGTTGATAAGCCTGACGCAGACATTGATAAGGTAAAAGGAGATCTTGCAGCAATTGGATTAACTCCTGAAGACTGGGGGGGAGATACCCAAATGATTCCTGTATCTGCAATGACCGGTGATGGCATTGAAGATTTGCTAGATAGTATTCTGTTAGTTGCAGAAGTTTTAGAATTAAAAACTAATCATTCAGGACCTGCGGCAGGTTTAGTGCTTGAGTCAGGCGTAAAAAAAGGTGAAGGAGCAGTTGCAACTCTGCTAGTAAAAAAAGGTAAATTAGAAACTGGTGATTTAATTTTAGTTGGAGATCAATATAGAAAAATTAGAAGCTTAAAAAATTTTTCAGAAGAAAATATTAAAGAAGCACTGCCTTCCCAACCAGTATCTATTTCGGGTTTAGAGTATTCTCCAAACGCTGGAGACGAATTTATAGTTGTAGAAGACGAAAAAGCTGCGAGAGCTTTGTCAGAAAATAGATCAAAAAAAATAAGGGATAAAAGACTCGCTCAAAGAAGCGGAGTTACAACTGAAAATTTGTTTGCAAATGTATCTGATGGTGAAAAATCTTCTGTAAATTTAGTATTGAAATCTGATACAAATGGCTCTTTGGAGGCCTTAGTAGGTTCCATTAATAATTTAAAGGTTGACGAAGTGAATATAAAAATCGTTTTAGATTCGGTAGGCCCAATCTCAGAAAATGATGTAAATTTAGCTATTGCATCTGAAGCGGCTATTTTTGGTTTTAATGTAAGAGCAGATACAGCTGCAGGTAAACTAGCCGAAGAAGAGGGAATTTCAATTAAATACTTCGGAATTATTTATGATCTGATAGATGAAATTAAATCAACCATTGAAGGCTCTTTAAGCCCAGAAATTAAAGAGAGTATTAAAGGGGTCGCAAAAGTTAAAGATGTATTTAAATCTCCAAAATTTGGATTTGTAGCTGGCTCAATAGTTGAAGAAGGGACAATTTCAGCAAATATGAATGTAAGAGTTCTAAGAGATAATATTGTAATTCATGAAGGAATTCTGGATTCATTAAGAAGATTTAAAGATGAAGCAAGAGAAGTCAAATCTGGTACAGAATGTGGAATTGGAATTTCAAATTATTCAGATATAAAAATCGGGGACAAGATAGAAGTTTTCCAAAAAGAAGAAATTAAAAGAAAAATATAATTGTTTAAATCTTCATCATTCAAAAGGTCACAAAGAGTTGGCGATCTAATAAAAAAAGAGGTAGCTTCAATATTCCTTTTTCAACTCAGAGATCCAAGATTAAAAAATGTAACTATCAGTAGAGTTGATTTAAGTGATGATTTGTCCAACGCCACTATTTTTTATCTAACAGATTTGAGCACAGAGGAACCTCTAGACATTCAAAGAGGTCTAGACAAAAGCATAGGTTTTATCAAAGCAAAATTAGGAAAAAATTTGAAACTTAGAAAAATTCCAAGAATTTTATTTGCAGAGGAATTAGATGATTGATGGCATTTTAATTTTAAATAAACCAAAAGGTATTTCCTCGGGAGTTTTCGTAAGAAAGTTGCAAAGCTTGTTCTCTAAAAAAAAGAAAATTGGGCATGCAGGAACATTAGACCCTTTGGCTTCAGGAATTTTAATAGTCTGTATTGGTGAAATGACTAAATTTGTAAATTTTTTGACTAAAGAAAATAAAACTTATTTAGCAGAGGTTTCATTGGGAATCAAAACAGATTCAGGAGATATGGATGGAAGGGTCATTGAAAGATCTAAAAGAACTCCTTCTAGATTAGCTCTTGAAAAAAAGCTTAAATCTTTTGTTGGAGTAATTGACCAAAAACCACCAATTTATTCTTCTTTAAAATACAAAGGAAAGCCATATAGATATTATGCTGCTAAGGGCATTGAAATAGAAATAAAAAGCAGGAAAGTAACGATACACAGCATTTCTCTTGAATCTTTTGAAGAAAATAAATTCAAATTTTCCGTAAAGTGTGGGCCTGGAACTTATATTAGGACCCTAGCAGAAGATATTTGCGAGTCTTTAGGGTCTTTAGGGACGATCTCTACTTTGATAAGGACTGAATCTGCAGGTTTTGATTTAAGCCAAAGTTCAAATATAGACGATTTAACAGTAAAAAATTTAAATGAAAAAATAATCCCTTCAGGGGATGCACTTAAGTGTCTAGATAGGATACAATGCCGCCCTGAAATAGTAGAAAAAATAACTAATGGCCAAATGATAGAGATAGAAGAGGCCAAAGAAGACGGATTCTTTAGATTTTTTGATCAAAAAGAAAATTTCGTGGGAATAGTTGAAAGTTATAATGGGTTTTTGAAACCCAAAAGATTACTAGGTAATTTTAACAATGTTGGAGAAAACACTTGAGCTTAGATAGTAATAAGAAAAGTGAAGTAATAAAAAAGTTTTCAAGATCTGAATTAGATACCGGTTCTCCTGAGGTACAAATTGCTCTTCTTACGGAGAATATTTTAGCTCTTCAGGATCATTTCGAAGATCATCAAAAAGATCATCATTCGAGACAGGGGTTAATCAGAATGGTAAATAAGAGAAGGAAACTTTTAGACTATCTTAAGAAGAATGATCAGACAAAATATAGTTCTGTTTTGAAAGAGCTTAATCTCCGAAAATAATAGATTCAATAAATCTAAAAAAATATGGATAAAAGTAAAGTTGTATCCTGCAAAAAATTAATTGCAGGGAGAGAAATATCATTAGAAACCGGGAAAGTAGCAAGGCAGGCAACAGCCTCGGTAATTGCTTCTTCAGGAGACACTCAAGTTTTAGTCACTGTAGTTGCCGGAGCGCAAAAAGAAGGACAGAGCTTTTTTCCCTTGACGGTTAATTACATAGAAAAATTTTATGCTGCAGGAAAAATTCCTGGAAGCTTTTTTAGAAGAGAGGGCAGGCCATCTGAAGGAGAAGTTTTGACTTCCAGACTAATAGATAGACCAATTAGGCCACTTTTCCCCAAAGGATATACTCAAGAAGTTCAAGTAGTTTGTACTGTTCTCTCAATAGATAAAGATGACACTGCTGACATAATTTCATTAATAGGTGTTTCTGCTGCGTTACAGCTTTCTGGCTTACCTTTTCAGGGGCCCTTATCCGCTGCAAAAATAGGTTTTATTGATGGAAATTATGTTTTAAACCCATCTTTAAGTGATCTAAAAAAATCTGAATTAGAAATGGTTATTGCCGGATCATCCGATGCAGTTTTTATGGTTGAATCAGAAGCAAAGGAGTTATCTGAAGATCAAATGTTGGGAGCAATTTTGTTTGCTCAACAAGAAATGAAACCAAGTTTGGATTTAATCGAGGAGTTGGTTTCTCAAGTTGAAGTCAATCCAATTGAGTACACCATAGAAGAAGATGATGAAGAACTTATGGAAATGGTTTCTAACTCAGTAAGTTCAAAAATTGAGGAAGCTTATCAAATTCCAGAGAAGGCTCTTCGGCAAGAAGCAGTTTCGGATGCTAGACAATTTTTAACAAACCAATTTGAAGAAGAAGATGAGGAAAAAATTGAAAAAGCAAAAGATTATTTTAAGTCTTTAGAATCATCTATTGTTAGGTCTCGTCTATTAGATGGACAACCAAGAATAGATGGAAGAGACTTAGATACCGTAAGACCAATTAATATTGAAACAGGATTTTTAAAGCAAGCACACGGGTCTGCATTGTTTACGAGAGGAGAAACTCAATCAATTGGAGTCGCTACAATTGATTCGCTAAAACTTTCTCAGTTGCTTGATACGCTTCAAGGTGATTCTAAAGATCCCTTTATGCTGCATTACAATTTTCCTCCTTATTCAGTTGGTGAAGCTGGAATGATTGGCAGTCCTAAACGAAGAGAGATTGGACATGGTAAATTAGCTAGAAGAGCCTTGGAGGCTGTTTTACCCAATCCTGAAGAATTTGAATATGCAATAAGAGTGGTTTCAGAAATTACAGAATCTAATGGTTCAAGTTCAATGGCCACAGTTTGTTCTTCAAGTTTAGCAATGATGGATGCGGGAATTCCTCTTAAAAAAGCTGTTGCAGGAGTAGCAATGGGTTTAGTGAAAAGTGAGAATGATTACTGTGTCATAACTGATATTCTTGGAGATGAAGATCATCTCGGTGACATGGATTTCAAGGTAGCTGGAACATCAGATGGAGTAACTGCTCTTCAAATGGATATAAAAATTGCTGGTATTAACGAGAAAATTCTTCAAGATGCTTTAAATAAAGCAAACACAGCTAGATCTCATATACTTGGTGAAATGGATAAAGTTTTAAGTGAATCTAGACCTGAACTTTCAGATTTAGCTCCACAGGCAATAAAGACATCTATACCTAAAAATAAAATTGGTGAAGTTATTGGTAAAGGAGGCAGCACAATTAAAAGCATTACCGAGAAAACAGAAACCAATATTGACATAAGTGACAATGGCAATATTAGTATTTACGGAAGAAGCAAAGAATCAAGGCAGGAAGCGCTGGAAATTATTGAGTCAATGATCTCAGATCCGGAAGTTGGATTAGTCTGCGTAGGAACAGTAGTTAAAATTGTTGATTTTGGTGCTTTTGTCTCTTTTGATAAAGGAAAAGAAGGGTTGGTTCACATATCTGAAATTGCCGAGGAAAGAGTTAAAAACGTAAAAGATTACTTAGTAGAAGGTGAAGAGGTGGATATAAAGGTCATTGGAGTCGATGATCGTGGAAAAATCAAATTGAGCATGAAAGCTGTTAACAGCAATCAAGAGAGCTCTGAATAGAAATGGTGGCTATGCTGTGACTTGAACACAGGACCTCAGCATTATGAATGCTGCGCTCTAACCAGCTGAGCTACATAG